>ERZ780167.2830-NODE-2830-length-13124-cov-9.727676_pt1 | contig 13124 bp, 8 predicted proteins | sample MGYA00510982_ERZ780167 | MGnify/ENA primary metagenome ERZ780167 (study PRJEB29588, sample SAMEA2146107) | human gut metagenome | biome: human gut; feature: human-associated habitat; material: faeces | place: Denmark | collected 2008/2010 ... | reverse complement strand
AGGAGCTCGAGGCTGAGAAGAAGATGAACGAGGCAATCGCTAAGAAGGTAGCTGAGAAGAAGGCTGCTGAGGCTGCTGCTAAGGCAGAGGCTGAAGCTGCTAAGGCTGCTGAGGAAGCTTCTGAGGAGGCTCCAGCTGAGGCTTAATCTTCTGAATGGATCTTCTTTGAAGATTGAAAAGTATAAGGTCGATTACTCTTTTTTAAAGGGTGTCGGCCTTTTTTCGTATGTTTACTTTTGTCCTTACAGGGCGTGTGGGGCTTACTTGCGAAACTTCAGACAATAATACATAGGAAAATGCGTTAGATAAATATGGAGAAAAAGAAAAAAGCAGAAGAGATGGATTCTGGAAAGAATAGCTATTCTCATATACTGAAATATACCGGATTGTTTGGAGGTGTGCAGGGACTCAATATTCTTGTTGGCGTAGTAAGAAATAAGTTTACAGCCATGTTCCTGGGACCTTCAGGCATGGGATTGCTGGCTCTATTTAATTCTACATCCAATTTCCTTACCTCTGCCACCAATCTCGGCATTCCTACGAGTGGCGTAAGGGTGGTTTCAGAGGCTGATGCCCGGAATGGGGTAGACCAGGCGGTTTTGCAAGTCCGTACGCTCAGTCTGCTCTGCGCCCTTCTGGGTGGTCTCGTCTGCGCCCTCCTCGGTCCGCTGCTCAATCTCTTCACCTTTTCGTGGGGCAATCATACCTGGCATTTCGTGTTGTTGGCTCCTACAATTTTCTTTACGATATTGGCTGGTGGCGAGACGGCAATCCTCAAGGGATTGGGCAAGCTGAAGGCATTGGCAGCACAAGCGTTCCTGCTGGCTCTTGTGTCTTTGCTCGTTTCGGTGCCTATTTATGGACTCTTTGGAGAAAGCGGCATTCTCGCAGTGCTCTTTCTCCTGGCTTTTACTCAATGGCTTCTCGCTTTCGGTTTTTCGCGCAGGGAGTTGCCGTTCCGGTTGTGTTTTTCCAAAATCCAGTTGCTCAAGGCATTCCCCATGATAAGGCTTGGTCTTTCGTTTGTGCTGGCAGGAATGATGAGCAGCGGAGCAGAATTTCTGGTCAGAGCATTTCTTAATCAGCAGGGCGATTTGGTAGAAGTAGGACTTTTCAATTCCGGTATTACGCTGGTGCTGGTATATGGCGGTATGGTTTTCTCAGTGATGGAAACCGACTATTATCCTCGTCTTTCAGCGGTGAAGGGAAACGGAAGTGGAACGGCGGAGGCAGAAAACCGTAATGTGATAGTAAACAGACAGTTGGAGATGAATATTCTGCTGATGGGGCCTATCATCCTTGCCATCATTCTCTTTCTGCCGATAGCCATTCCGCTGCTGTATAACCGAGAGTTTCTCGGAGCGTTGGGGATGACTCAGATTGCAGCGGCAGGACTGTTGTTTAAGGCGTTTTATATGCCCTTGGAGTATATTCCGTTGTCTAGGGGCGAGGCTCGCGTATTCCTGGTGCAGGAGAGTTGTTGCGTGGTGCTGCTCATTGTTTGCGAAATCATCGGTTATCTGCTTCATGGGCTGGATGGTTTGGGAGCAGGTATTGTTGCTGCTTACGCCTTGGAGTCGTTGGGAGTATTCATCTTTTGCAGAATCCATTATGTCTATCGCCTGAGTTGCTGGGCAGTGAGACATCTGCTGGTTCATTTGGTGAATCTGATATTGTTGGGTTGTGTAGTCTGGTTATGGCAGGTAGATTCATGGGGCTATTGGCTGTTGGGTCTTTTCCTCTGTCTGAATTCCCTGTCGTATAGTTTCTCCAAAATCCATCATTCGCTGAAGAGGGAATAATTGCCATTGGTGTTTCGTAATATGCCAACATGATTTAACGATACTTTACTCTATTCCTCTTCTCACATCCCTTGGCGTAACTCCATACTTTTTACGGAAGGCGTGATAGAAGCTTGAAGTATGTTCAAAGCCGCAGCAGAAGGCTATATCGTCTATGCTCATTTTTGGGTCGGTCTCATGCAGATGGCGAGCACGCTTCATCTTGATATTCAGAATGAACGAGGCTGGCGAACTGCCCGTGAGCGTAACTATCTTGCGATGGAACTGCCGTGGACTCATGCACAGCTTTTCTGCGAGCGTATTCACGTTAAGCTGCTGTTTGTCCATAAGCAGATAGATATGATCCACCGTCTTGGCGAGGAAGCGGCGCTCTGTATCCGTCAGCTGTACCTCATCCTGCTGTTCCTTCGTATGAGTAGCATTGTCGCTAAACTTGCTGCGCAGCGAGCGCTGGCGGTCGAGCAGACGCTCCACTACAGTGCGCAACTCGTCCACGTTGAACGGTTTGGCTAAATAGGCATCTGCACCAGCCTCGAAGCCCTTGATGCGCTCTTGGTCTGAAATCTTTGCCGTGACGATGACGATAGGTATATGATTCACCACATCGTTGGAGCGTATGCGTCGGCACAGTTCCAAACCGTCCATGCCCGGCATTATCAAGTCGGTTATAATCAGGTCGGGTACGAGGTTGATGGCCTTCTGCCATCCGTCCTCTCCATTAGTAGCGTAAGCCACAGCATAGCGTTCGCTAAGCACTTCACCGATGTACGTCGCAATGTCGCGATTGTCCTCTATCACGAGCATCGTGTACTGGTTGTCCTTTGCATCGGTATCTGTTAGTGTTTTTTCCTCTGTAGGCAGAACAGGCGTGTTGTCCATAGGCTGTTCGTCGAGCTTCACGTTGCACTCGTTTGTTATAGGAATTTCTATGTGAAACGTCGTTCCATAGCCCTCCCTGCTCCTGACATTGATCTTGCCGGTCAATGAGTCAATCACCTGCTTTACGAGTGCCAGTCCAATGCCTGTACCAATATTCATAGAGTCGGTTACTCCCTGATAGAATGGATTGAACACATTGTTGGCAGTCTCTTTGTCCATACCCTCTCCCGTATCGCTTACCTCTATAAGGAGGTTGTTGCCTTCGCGCCACATGGCAACGATGATTTTGCCATATTCGGGCGTGAATTTCAAGGCATTGGACAGGAGGTTGTTGAACACCTTGTTGACAAAGTCGGGCACGAAGTCCATCGTCACGGGTTCCTTCACATGCAGCTGCAGGTCGATGTTCTTGCTGCAGGCATAGTTGCGATAGGTGTCCACCAGCATCGAAACGTAGGTGGTGATGTTGCCGTTGCGCCAGTCGAAGTTGCCCATCTTCGACTTAATTTTCGAAATATCAAGCAACTGGTTGATGAGCGCCAGCAGGTTGTTTCCCTGCTGCTCGATGGCATAGGCGCTCTGTTTCAGTTCGTCTGGGGATTTATTAGGCAGGTCGCGGCTCAAACCGAGAATCACAGTGAGTGGTGTGCGAAACTCATGTGTGATGTTTGTAAAGAAACTCTCGCGCATTTCGGCAAGGCTTTTCAGGGCCAGGTGGTTGCGACGTTGTATGCGCTGTACGAAGTAGGACACCACCAGTGTACCAATCAGTATTATTATAATGAATATGAAGACGATGGTGTTGGTGAATCGCGCCGACTGCTCGTTCTTCAGGTTTGTATTGACCTCATTCATCGCCCGAGCCTGAATGTTGCGTTCTATGAGCAGTCCTGCGTTCTGTATGCGGTTCAGTTTCTCCATATCGACGACGCTGTCTTCCATGGCTGCTGCCTTCTCGTGCGCCGTCAGCGCCGCACTGTAGTTGCCCTTGCGTTTGTATAGTTTATAATATAAGTTATAAACCTCAGCTAAATGTTCGTGCGAATTGATGGCGCGTGCAGTGTGCAGCGCCATGTCCAGATATTCCTGTGCCTTGGTGTCGTTGCCCATTTGGGTGTATATACCAGCCAGGGCAATGAGCGGATTAATTGCGTGCCACTCGTCTTGTGACGACTGCAACTGCTGATAAGCCTTGTCATACTCCGAAATGGCTTTTTCATAGTCGTGCTCTTTCTCGTGTAGCTCACCGAAATAAATGTGGCATAGTGCCACACCGAGTGTGTTGCCAGCCTGCAGATTCAGTCCCATGGACTGGCGATAGTACCTCCATGCGGAGTCCAACTGTTCACGGTGGCTGAATATAGAACCGATGTTGGCATAGTTGATGGCTTGTCCTAAGGCACTGTTCAATTCCCGTTCGCCTGCCAATGCCAGTCGCAGCGCACTGTCGGCACGTGCGTAGTTGCCCAGGGTGAGATAGATGTTGCCCAGTCCATTGAGCGATACCACGCGGTTTTTCCTGGTAGTAAAAGATGTGTCGGCAGACTCTTTGCAGATAGCGAAAGCGCGGTAATGGTAATCTTGAGCCATGTCGAGCAATCCCATTCTCCGATAGACGGTGCCGATATTGTTCAGAGCCTGCACGATCTCTAATGTATCGCCTAAGGTCTCCGCCTGCTTCAGCCCCTCGCTGTGTACCTTCAGTGCCTCGTCAAATCTACTGTCGTTGCGCAGCTCTTTTCCCATCGCTCTGTAGGCAACGATGCTACCTAACATATTTCCCTCACGCTCCATGCGTTTCTGTATCATGGAGAGTGTGTCAATATTACGAGAAGAGGAGACGATACTGTCCATAGCTTTGCGCTCGGCAAGGGATATCTTCGCTGGTTTCTGTCCACAGGAAACCAGCATTACATATATAATAAGGTACCACACAAGAGTGGCTGTGCTATGTCTTAGGTTGTACATAAGCGAGGATTATTGGGTTTTTGTGCAAAGTTAACGAATTAAGTGGAAATATCGGAGATTTTTACTGATATAGACCGATTTTTTAAAATTAATTAATACAAATTGTTTGCTAAACCCAAAATAAAATAGAAAAAAATACAGTAATGAGGGTAAAACTTATCACCCTGATACGCCACAGAAATCACAACGATTCTACGTTTTTGTGTTCTTGATGTTTTGCTGAAATTCAGCAACTTACGCTGTTTTTATGTCCGATTAGAACAATTCTGTTCATATTAAAAAGTCCGATTATCACATATTTTTGTCCGATTTACATAAGATACTAGCAGAATTTATGTCTAAATTTGCAGCACCAAGACAAAGACTAAAAATTAATAACTTAAAAAATATAAGATTATGAGAACATTAAAATCAATCTTGTTAGCTGGTGCAATGCTGCTGGCTATACCTGTGTTCTTCAGTTCTTGTCAAGAGGACGGAACACAGCTTAAGTATAAGGTAGAAGTAACGGTGACCAACGACTTCAGCAAGGTGGTGGATGCCATCAAAAATGGTACGCTCAAGAACGAGCAGGCGATAGCAAAGCTTACGGCTGCCATCGACAAGATGAATGCCGACCAGCAGACCAAGTTGCAAGCCATCAAGGACGTGCTCAACTCGGTTAATGCTACTATCGACGCCAAGCTCGCTGTCATCGAGGCGGCCATGAAGGCTCAGACCCTCTCTTTGGAAGGCAAGCTGGCTCTTATCGAGGACGCCATGAAGGCGCAGACCCTCACGCTCGAAAAGAAATGCGACGCTCTCGTGGCTGCTATCAAGGCGCTGCCAGACTACACCGAAAAGCTCCAGGCTATAGAGAAGGCTATCAGCGCTCTGCCTGATTACACATCTAAGCTTGAGGCTATCGAGAAGGCGCTCACATCGCAGACTCTTGAACTCGCAGAAAAGCTCGGATTCATCCAGGGTGCTTTGGAAGACCAGACCATCGCCATGAAGGAGAAGATGGATATTCTCAAGGGTGTGATTAATGACCAGACAAAGGCTTTAGACCTCAGACTCGGTGCTCTTGAAACAGCCATGAAGAATCAGACATTGGAACTCAAGGACAAGCTCGCCTTGCTCAATACTACATTGGAGACTCAGACTTTGACATTGGCAAACAAGCTCGAAGCTATCAGTAGTGCAGTTGAGGCTATGCCTGACTACACCTCAAAGCTCGCAGCCATCGAGGCTGCCATCAAGGCACTGCCTAATTATGAGGCACAGCTCAAGGCTCTCAACACGCTCATTGAGGCCCAGAACAGCAAGCTCGACGATCAGATTGCTGCACTTGAGGGCATCATGAACGCTATTCCAGACTACAGCAACAAGCTCGACGCCATTGAGAATGCTATCAAGGCTATGCCTGACTACGACGCTGCCATCAACGGCATCAAGGACGAAATTGCCAACCTCGTAAAGGCTGTGAAAGACGGAAACAAGAGCGAAGCTGACGCTTTGGCTGAAATCGCTAAGAAGATTGAGGCTCTGAAGGCTGCCGGAGGAGGAGATAGCGGAACGTCGAAAATGGAATATGTTGACCTTGGTCTGAGCGTGAAGTGGGCAAAATGCAATCTCGGTGCAAAAACTCCAGAAGAGTGGGGTGACCTTTATTGTTGGGCGGAAACCGAACCAAGATCAGAATGCCCAAGTGATGAAGAACATAAATATTATGGTAAAAATAAGTACGATGGCGATAATCCTCTGTATGTCCTCGCACCTGAAGATGATGCAGCCACAGTAAAATTAGGAAGAGAATGGCATATTCCGACTGTTGACCAATGGCGTGAGCTGGAGGATGACTGCATTTGGGAGAAGGTTTATGATGGAGAAAAGAAACTTATAGGTTTTAAAATAAGTGGCAAAAAAGCTCCTTACGACAAGAATTATATATTTATACCAATGATAAATTGCTATGGATTTAATAGAGGATTATTAAAATATAGTGCCTACTGGACGAATGGATCGGGTGAAGCCCGCCAAATAGGAGAAGAACGTGGTGTTTATGCCCCGTGGACTTGGCTCTATGGTATACGCCCAGTATTTGAAAAGAAATAAAGATTTAAAATTCCCGTCAGCCTCAGTGCTGGCGGGGATAAAAAAGCCCTCAATAAGAAAAGGGCAGCGTAACAAATTAGATTATAGACTTAAAATCAATAAATTATGAATACGAGACAAACCAAACCGCTCATTGCGCTATCAAATAGCAGATGGGCAAGAGTAGGGCTCAGCGTATTGCTTACATCGCTCTTCACGGTAGGCGCTCAGGCGCAGACCGAGGGTGAGGGCATAGCTGATCTGCCACGTGATACCAATAAGGAACTGCGCACTAATACTTGGAGCATTTACGCTCAGGGAGGATTGTCGTGGGCTAACGGTGTGTGGTATGAGAACTTCGACGCCAAGAAGAGCTATAAGCAGTCGCCGGCAGTAGGTGGCGGCATCGACTTCACCATTCGCCCGTGGGTTCGCATTGGTGCCGACTACATCTGGTCGCGCTATCGCCGTGAGCAACGCTTCTCGACTATCAATACCGAGGTGATGCCTGTAAAGACCTATGGCAACTATGTGATGAATACCCACAGCGTGAAACTTGGCGCACAGTTCAACTTCATGGAGTTCTGGCCTGCACGTAAGGCACAGTGGTTCAACATCTGGATAGGCACAGGCATAGGCGGAATATTCGCCCGTGGCAATGAATACGGTATGTGGATAAACAATACCATGACCGAGAACGGTACCAACAAGCCGATAGGTAGCAATACCAATATCAATAATGACGGTACCGTCACCATTACGGGCAACGTGAGCACACGCAACCGCCACGAGAACTTCGACAAGCTTTTCATCCCTGCCACGCTGCACATCGAGGCTGACGTGAGCCGCCGCTTCACCGTAGGCGTTAAAGGCGAGATGGACTGGCTGCTCAACCGCAAGGAGGTGGCTCCGAAGCATCTCATCTACGCTATGGCAACCGTTCGCTACAACTTCGTACAGAGTCGTGCACGCAAGCTGCGCAACTATTACGACAGCGAGCTGGCCGCGCTCAACGACCGAACCAACAACCTGCGCCAGGAGGCTGAATCTGAAAAGGCACGCGCCGACCGTGAAGCCGCACTCCGACAGAAGGCTGAACAGCAGAACAGCGACCTTCAGCGACAGCTCGATGACTGCCAGAAGAGCAAGAAGGCTGTAGCGGCTACACAGGAGCACTTCGTACAGTTTGACCACAACAGCTCGTACATGAGCCGTGAGGAAATGGACCGCCTGCGCACGTTTGCACGCAGCGTAAAGGGCGAAAAACTGTCTATCCTTGCCGAAGCAAGCACTCCGGGCATCCAAGAGTACAACCAGACCCTCTCTGAGCGCCGCCTGAAGCGGGTAGTAAAGGTACTGTTGAAGGAAGGCTTCGCTCCAGAGGACCTCCAACCACAGACAGCCATCGGAGCCAAGAACGGCAAAAAGACGTTTGAAGGCAGAAGAGTAACTATCAAGGTAAAAAAGTAATAACTTAAAAAATATACGATTATGAGAACATTAAAATCAATCTTGTTAGCTGGCGCAATGCTGCTGGCTATACCTGCGTTCTTCAGTTCTTGTCAGGAAGACGCTCCCCAGATCGACTATACAATGAGTGTTACTGTGGTCAACGACTTCAGCAAGGTGGTGGATGCCATCAACAATGGTACGCTTAAGAACGAGCAGGCCATTGCCCAGCTTACGGCTGCCATCGACAAGATGAATGCCGACCAGCAAACCAAGTTGCAAGCCATCAAGGATGTGCTCAACTCGGTTAATGCTACTATCGACACCAAGCTTGCTGCCATCGAGGCTGCCATGAAGGCTCAGACCCTCTCTTTGGAAGGCAAGCTGGCTCTTATCGAGGCTGCCATGAAGGCTCAGACCCTCACGCTCGAAAAGAAATGCGACGCTATCGTGGCTGCCATCAAGGCGCTGCCGGACTATACCGCTAAGCTCCAAGCTATTGAGAAGGCTATCAGCGCTCTGCCTGATTACACAGCGAAGCTTGAGGCTATAGAGAAGGCGCTCACATCGCAGACTCTTGCGCTCGCAGAAAAGCTCGGATTCATCCAGGCTGTTTTGGAAGACCAGACCATCGCTATGAAGGAGAAGATGGATATTCTCAAGGGTGTGATTAATGACCAGACAAAGGCTTTAGACCTCAGACTCGGTGCTCTTGAAACAGCCATGAAGAATCAGACATTGGAACTCAAGGACAAGCTCGCCTTGCTCAATACTACATTGGAGACTCAGACTTTGACATTGGCAAACAAGCTCGAAGCTATCAGTAGTGCAGTTGAGGCTATGCCTGACTACACCTCAAAGCTCGCAGCCATCGAGGCTGCCATCAAGGCACTGCCTAATTATGAGGCACAGCTCAAGGCTCTCAACACGCTCATTGAGGCCCAGAACAGCAAGCTCGACGATCAGATTGCTGCACTTGAGGGCATCATGAACGCTATTCCAGACTACAGCAACAAGCTCGACGCCATTGAGAATGCTATCAAGGCTATGCCTGACTACGACGCTGCCATCAACGGCATCAAGGACGAAATTGCCAACCTCGTAAAGGAGGTGAAGGACGGAAACAAGAGCAAAGCTGACGCTTTGGCTGAAATCGCGAAGAAACTGGAGGAACTGAAGGCTGCCGGAGGCATCGGCGGAGGATCTGAGCCAATGCCGATACCAAAGAATTGTATTGATCTCGGTTTGCCAAGCGGACTGCTGTGGGCTAAGAGTAATATGGGTACAACCGAGCCTACAGAACTTGGCGATTACTATGCCTGGGGAGAGACTTCTACCAAGAATGATTATAAAAATAAGACCTACAAGCTTTATAAGACTGATAAAAATGGTGGTATAAAGGAGATATTAAAGTACAGTGAGAAAGACTGGAAGACGGTGCTTGAGCGCGAAGACGATGCTGCTAATGCTAATTTAGGTGTAGGCTATCGCATTCCTACACAAGAAGACTGGCAAGAGCTGCTTGACAATTGTAAATGGGAGGCCGTTACTGTCACACTTCCAATAGAATTGGATCCGTCGCAGACGAAATCCATTGCACGATGGATAGTGACAGGACCTAACGGAAAATATATCATCTTACCGGCGACCGGTGGTTTCAAATCTTCTGGAATGCATGACACAACAGACAAGGACACCTACTATACTACAGCTAATTTATATTTATATCCGGATGGGTTATCAGATAAATATAGCTACAAACGGGCAGTAGCTCTGAAATGGCCTATATTTGCTGAAGAGACATCAAGCGGAAGTATCAAGAAGCCATGGCTTGGAACAATATGGCGTACATTTGGTGTTGTGGTACGACCGGTATTCGATCGCTACTCTAATAAATAAGTGTCTGATAAAAGATATGATGTAAATTGTGCAAGTGGTGTCTCAGTACGCCCAGTATTAAAAAAATAAATAAAGATTTAAAATTCCCGTCAGCCTCAGTGCTGGCGGGGATAAAAAGCCCTCAATAAGAAAAGGGCAGCGTAACAAATTAGAATTATTGCTGCCAACAAAAACCAGAAGTTTTATGAAAACTATTTACTCAACTCTCTTCGAGAAAGGACAACATTCCTTTTCTCTACAATCATTGATGCGAACCTTGTTGCTTTGCTTTGTCATCGCTGTGACAACTAACGGACAGGCTCATGAAGTGGACAACATCGACTATGAACTCCGCACCGACGGAACGGCATGGGTGGATGATGGCGAGAAGGCTCAGGGCGACGTTACGATTCCGTCGAAAATAGAAGTTGACGGCAAGGAATACACGGTGGTTGGGATTAATAGAAAAGCCTTCTATTCCAACAAGAGCATTACCTCTGTCACATTGCCCGACAATCTGAAGTACATTAACGACGGAGCTTTTACATACTGCCGGAATCTTGAAAACATCAACAATATCCCCAAACATATCGAGAATCTTGGTGAAGAGGGGGCGGTATTCTCCGGAACAAAGTTCCTTACCAACGGCATCAAGAATGAATTTTTTGTTTTCTCCGACTGGCTTATAAAATACACACCCCAAGGCGAAACAGTCAAGGTGACAGTTCCCGAAGGCATATTCGGAATATCTGCAGACGCACTGACAGATGCCGATAACACGGTAGTCTTGCCAAAGTCGTTGCGAGCAGCGTCGGTATTGGCATTCAACTCCAACCTGAAGCACATTGACACTGGCGACAATCCCGTGTACGCCTACAAGGACGGCATACTCTTTTGCGAAGGTACGGTGACCTTCTACAAGAACGGACGTGACGCAAATGACGAAGTATCGGTAGATGGCATGTGGGCGGATGTCATTTTAAGCAATGCCGTGAAGAATGGTGTCCTTCTGATTCCTGGCAAAGTGGAAACGGCAGGCAACGTCGTTAAAACAGTTGGGGGTGTGAGAAAAGGTAAACTGCCTAGATTGACCTGCGAGAAACTCATCGTGGACGAAGGTGTGAAATATATCACCGACCATGCTTTCAGATACTATAAACCATTGCAATATGTTGACCTCCCTTCTACGCTTATAAACATCGGAGACTGGGCGTTTGTTGACGCAAAAATCGAGTCGTTGGTATGCCGCATGCCACAACCCATGGAAGTGCCTTATTACTTCACTTATTATATAAAGAAGTTCAATTCCAAGGTGTACGTTCCAAAAGCATTGCTCGACACCTACAAGACGACGAAGACCTATTGGAATTTAATTCCTGCCGAAAACTTCTACCAGATAGAGGGGAACGTGCCAGAATCTGGCATATTGGCATCGGTGAAGCCAATAGAGAGTGTCAGCAAAGCTACCGTGAAAGCCATCTATACGCTAAACGGCACAAAAGTGAACTCTCTGCAACACGGAATAAACATCGTGAAAATGAGCGACGGCACCGTGCGCAAGGTGATAAACAAAGGTTATAAAAATCGTTGATTATAAAACCCGAACAAAAAAGGTTTGGCACGCGGATTTCGCAGATACAACAACAAGGGTCTATATGCCACAATCAACAGGTGGCATATAGACCCTATATTGTATTGTGATATTTGTAATCTTGACTTTTCCTACCTTCTGGGAACAAAGGCTTGCGTAGAGGAGAGCGGCCATTCTTCATTTTTATCTTCTAGCCTGCACAGCTAGTGATTCCGAGCGTGGTTGCGATTGCCGTCAAGATGCTGATGGCTATCTGCAACACCATCTTCCATGTGTCTTTCTTCATAGTCTTTCGAATTTAAAAGGTTAAACAATTTATGTTGTCGCAATGTGCCCCGCCCTGAAGGGGGCAGGAGCTTTAAAACTAGAGGCCCATCTGACCACCACCGCCTTCGGTGCCGGAACTCTCGCCGCCCTGACCGTCGCTGCCAGTGCCTCCGGTGTTCTCGCTGCCACCGGTGTTAGAACCGCCTCCGGTAGTAGAACCGCCACCGCTGGTTCCGTCACCACCTCCCTCCGGAGTGGTTGGGGCATCGAGGTCAACGCTGGTCTTGCCCTCCTTGATGGCCTTGATCACGGCAGCCTGAGCGCTTCGGCTTGCCACGAGGTTGAACTCGGCTTCGTCACGCAGGGTCTTGAACTGCTGACCAGGCTCCCACTGCACCTTCACGTCGGTGATGTTCTGCGCGGTGAACTTGTCGGCATCCTCGGCACCCTTCGAGCTGAGCAGGACGGAGAAGTCACCCAGGTCGCCCAGACGAATCTTCTTGCCCTCGAGCAGCATCTCTCTCATGCAGTCTACTGCCATGTAGAGGATGGCGCTGATGTCGGCTCTTGAGTACACGCTGCCATGGGAGGTGATGTGCTTGGCAAACTTCTCGATGGTCATGATGTCGGTGTATTGCGAGATGGCGAAAGCGTTCTGCTTCTCGGTCTTCACGAGGTCGAGGTCTTCCTTCTCAGGCTCCTTGCCCTCCTTCTTTGCCTGGTTGATGCGTGACTTTGCCTGGTTGATTGCCAGAAGATTTGCGTTCACGCTACGCATTACGATGCTGTAATTAATCATAGTCATTTGTGTTAAAAGGTTCATTTTTGCAACTCCCCGGAAGCCCCGTTTCCTGTCCTTTTCGGGGTCGTCATTGATGACCGGCGCCTGCCATCATTTATCCCCCGCCTGGGTCATCATAGATAACCGTTTTCAGGCACCTAAGGCGTTTCCTTCGATTGCCGGTGCAAAGATACAACATTTTTGCCCCGATTGCAAGCTTTTACCCCGACTTTCTTTGCAGGAAATTACATAAGTGGCTGTAATACAATACGTTCTATTAATATTCCATCCAAAAATTCTTGCAGCTATGTTATGAAGAGGCTGAATGACTGATGAAACATACAAGCAGAACCCTAAAAGCGGTCATTAAGGTCAAGGTCATTAAGGTCATTAAGCACTTTCCGCTCGCTCTCTTTTCTTATAATATAATATT
>ERZ780167.2829-NODE-2829-length-13125-cov-13.849350_pt1 | contig 13125 bp, 9 predicted proteins | sample MGYA00510982_ERZ780167 | MGnify/ENA primary metagenome ERZ780167 (study PRJEB29588, sample SAMEA2146107) | human gut metagenome | biome: human gut; feature: human-associated habitat; material: faeces | place: Denmark | collected 2008/2010 ... | reverse complement strand
GGCGCTTACACAAGGCGGGGTGACTATTGCCTACCCGATGTTTGCTTACCGCCCGAAGAAAAACGCCCTATCGGCATTTACGGCCAGCGGCGGCGAGTTTATCTGAAGGAGCACCACCGGGTGCTGTATTATAACCTGCTGACCGCCGGGACGCTGGATGGGCACCTTGCAGACATCGAGGAGCAGGCGCAGGAGCTCTTTCTTCAGTTGGTAGAACAATACGCAGACACCGAGGGCGTGACGGAGGCCTTGAAAGCCGATGACCCGATGGCGTGGGTGCGGAAGATGAACGGCATCCGAAACCGAGCGAACGAGATCGTGATGCAGGAAATTGTATATGGGTAACGAGCAAGCGGGGGTCGATGACCTCCGCTTGTTTTGTGTGCAGAAAAGAACAATGCTGTTTTGAAACGACATTGTTCCGAACTTTGTTGACATTGTTCTTTTATTTGGGTATAATGTACTTGTGATTTTATGCGTGGAGGTATCCCCTATGGCTGAAATGATCTCGGTAAGAGAGGCAGCAGTGCGCTGGAATATAACGGAGCGGAGAGTTGCGACGCTCTGCAAGAATGGGAGAATCGCCGGTGCGAAAAAGCAGGGCAATCGTTGGCTGATCCCCGCTGATACGCAGAAGCCGGCGGATCAGCGGCTCAAGACGGGCGCTTTCCGCAAGACGGAGCGCGCGCCGAAGCTGCCCCTGCCCATCGGCGTGTCCAACTACTGCCTTGCATCGTCGGAATACTACTACATCGACAAGACGATGATGATCAAGGACTTTATCGACGAGCGTCCGATGGTGACGCTGTTCACCCGCCCCCGGCGCTTCGGCAAGACGCTGAATATGGATATGCTGCGCACTTATTTTGAAAAGAGCGACAAGGATACCTCCGTCTATTTCCGGGATAAGAAGATCTGGGCCTGCGGCCAGAAGTACCGGGATTATCAGGGCAAGTACCCTGTGATCTTCCTGACCTTCAAGGATGTGAAGTTCGACACTTGGGAGGAGACCTTTGCGGCCATCCGGGATATTTTCGCAAAGGAGACCCGGCGGCACAAAGAACTGCTGGTTAGCGATAAATGCGACGAGTACAGCAAAAAGACCTATGAAAAGCTGGCAGACGGCAAGGTCAGCGAGGTAGAGCTGGCTTCGGCACTGCTGGACCTGTCCGCTATGCTGCACAAGCACTATGCCGTTGCGCCCATTATCATCATCGACGAGTACGACACCCCCATCCAGCAGGGCTATCAGAAAGACTATTACGACAAGGTCATCCGGTTTATGCGAAACCTGTTTTCCGGCGGGTTCAAGGATAATCAGCACCTGTCCTTCGGCTTCCTTACCGGCATTCTGCGGGTGGCCAAGGAGAGCATCTTCAGCGGGATGAATAACCTGTCCATCAACTCCGTGCTGGACAACAAATACAGCGCCTACTTCGGCTTCACCGCCGACGAGGTGATGGAGATGGCAGAATATTACGGCGCTGCAGATAAGTACGACGAAATTTGCCAATGGTACGACGGCTACCGCTTCGGCAAGACGGAGATTTTCAACCCGTGGTCGGTGGTCAACTACTTCAGCAACGAGTGTGAGCCGAGACCCTTCTGGGTCTCCACCGGCAGCAACGATATTATCGGGGAAGTGCTTGCCCAGGCAGACGAGGAGATTTATAACCGTCTGACCTCCCTGGTCAACGGCGAGACCTTCACCACCTTCATCGACACCGGCGTGATCTATCCGCAGATCAAGAGCAATCCATCCACCATTTACAGCTTCCTGCTGGTGACCGGCTATCTGAAGGCACTGAAAACCACGCCCTCCTTCAGCGGCGATTTTATGTGCGAGGTTTCCCTGCCAAACCGGGAGATTTCTCTGGTGTATAACAAGGAGATCTTGCAACGGTTGGAGAATCTGATCCCGCCGTCCACGGCGATTTCCGTTCAGGAGGCCATCTTCTCCGGCGATAACGCACGGCTGAAAGCGCAGATACAGACGCTGCTGACCCAGTCGGTCAGCTCCTTCGATACCGCCGGGGAGAACTTCTACCACGGCTTTATGCTGGGACTGTGCGCCCTGCTGGGCGGCGCTTTCGTGACCTCCAACCGGGAATCGGGCGACGGGCGCTATGACATTCAGCTGAAGCCCACGCAAAAGGGTCTTCCGGGCATCCTGATTGAGCTAAAAGCGGAGAAGAATTGCAGCGACGAAAAGCTGAAAAAGCTGTCCGAGACGGCCTTGCAGCAGATCAACGATAAAAAATACGAAACCGAGCTGACGACAGCCGGGGTCAGGACGATTTATAAATACGGCGTGGCCTTCAGCGGGAAAAAGGTTGAAGTGGCGGTAGGGTGAGGAGAGAAAGCAATGGTTAACGAAAAAAGCAGCGCTGTGGGCGTGAATATACAGGAAAAGGCAACTGTGATTTGGAATATTGCGAACGCATTGTTCGGATACTTCAAGCCCCACGAATATGGCCTTGTGATCCTGCCGATGACGGTGGTCAAGCGGTTTCACGACTGCCTGCTGCCCACCCACGATGCGGTGATCGAGCAATATGAAAAGGTTAAGAAGCTGGCGGTTATCGACGGCTTTCTGACCCGTGCCTCCGGCTATCAGTTCTATAACATCAGCCGTTTTACTTTTGAGAGCCTGCTGGCCGACCCGGACAACATTGAAGCGAATTTCCGGGACTATCTGGCCGGGTTCTCCGGCAATGTGCAGGATGTGCTGGCCAAGTTCGATTTTGACAACATCATTCGCCGTATGGTGGAGTGCAACAGCCTGTATCTGGTCATCAAGGAGTTCAACTCCCCCAAGGGCTACCTCGGCCCGGATAAAATCAGCGCCGTGGACTGCGGCTATATCTTTGAGGATCTCGTCAAGCGTTTCTCCGAGTCCTTCGGCGAGGAGGCCGGAGCGCACTTCACCAGCCGGGACATCATCTATCTGATGACCGACCTGCTGCTGTGCGATGCCAAGCTGGATGACGGCAATGTGACCGTGTACGACATGACGATGGGCACCTCGCAGATGCTTTCCTGTATGGAAGAACGCATCCACGAGCTGAACAGCGATGCGGAGGTGACCTGCTTCGGGCAGGAGTTTAACCCCTCCACCTTCGCCATTGCAAAGGCGGATATGATGATCCGGGGCGGCGATCCCAATAATATGCGGTTCGGTGACACGCTCTCCGACGATCAGTTTCCGGGCTTCACCTTCCGGTACTGCATTTCCAATCCGCCCTTTGGCATCGACTGGAAGCGGGAAAAGAAGGCCGTGGAGGACGAAGCCGCTAAGGGCGAGCTGGGGCGCTTTGCGCCCGGTTTGCCGAAAATCAGCGACGGACAGCAGCTCTTTGTGCTCAACGGCCTGTCTAAGCTGGCGCCGGGCGGCAAAATGGCGATCATTCAGAACGGCTCGCCGCTGTTTGCCGGTGATGCCGGGAGCGGCCCCAGCAATATCCGCCAGTATATCTTGGAAAACGATTGGCTGGACGCCATTGTTCAGCTTTCCACCGACCAGTTTATGAACACCGGCATCTCTACCTATATCTGGGTGCTGTGTAAGGACAAGCCCGCCTACCGCTGCGGCAAGGTGCAGCTCATTGATGCGTCCCACTGCTTCGAGCAGCGCCGCAAAGCCATCGGCACCAAGCGCAACGACATCAGCGACCATTGCCGGGAGCTGATCGTGCAGGCCTACGGCGAATACCGGAACAACGCCGTGTATGGGGACAAGTCCGGCGTGTACTGCGAGAGCAAGATTTTCGGCAGTGAGGAGTTCGGCTACAACAAAATCGTAGTGGAGCGTCCGCAGCGGGACGAAAACGGCGAGATCGTGATGAAGCGGGGCAAGCCGGTGGCGGACACCGCCCTGCGGGATACCGAAAATGTGCCGCTGGTGCAGGACATTGACGCTTATTTTGCACGGGAGGTCCTGCCCTACGCCCCGGATGCGTGGATCGACAAGAGCAAGACCAAGGTGGGCTATGAAATTCCGATGACCCGCTATTTCTACGAGTATCAGCCGCCGGAGCCGGTGGACGACATTGTGGAGCGGATTCAAAAGCTGGAGCGTGAAATTGCCGACAGCCTGAACACGCTGTTCCATAAGGAGGGGTAAAGATGGAAAATGAGAATATTGTAAAAGAAGCCGCATTGTCTGTCGCAAAAGAAACAGCTAAAGATGTCTATGCGGACACAGTACAACCAACAGCAAAGAATGTGGGTGGATTTTTCGGGACATTGTCCGGCTTTTTCAATCATGTGGTCATGTACCCTCTGAAAAAACTCAACATTAGATATGAGCAAAAGGCAATCGCGTTTGAAAAAGAAATGGAGCACAAATATAATAGCATTCCTGAAAAAGAGCGGGTTGAACCGCAATTACATATCGTTGGACCCACAATGGAGTCACTCAAATACAACATAATGGACGATGATCTGGCGGAACTGTTCTCAAACTTACTTGTGAGCGATATGGACATGAGAACGCAAAATTTGTGTACACCTGCATTCGTAAAAGTTATTGAGCAGTTGTCACCGGCAGATGCTAGGGTTTTCAAAACAATTTTTAATGAATGTGCTAAAGCAGAAACAATCCCTATTTGCAAAATGGATTTGTGCAAAAATGATGATGAGAAGCGCAAAATAAGGAAAGAATATCTTCCACTGTATTTAGTAGGCATAGAAGTTGATGGGCTAAACCCGAATGATATATCGAAATCGCTTCAAAACTTAGAGAGGTTAGGCCTGCTGACTATTGACTTTCTAAAGTGGAGTGGTAACGATGAAGTTTATAATAAGCTGATCGATAATAGCTTTATTGAATCTATAAAAGTATGGGCAAATCAAGCAACTGGGGATTATTTTGTGGCAAAAGTAGAGGCTAAAGGACTGTTAGAACTCAATGATTTCGCAAGAGATTTCGCAAGGGTGTGTCTAAGGTGATGTTATGCGTGAAATGAAAGACAGCGGGATTGCTTGGATTGGAGCAATGCCACGGGCGTGGAAAATGAACACTATTGCTCAGATTTTCCTGCAAGTGAAATGCAAAAATACTGGGTTGCAGGAGAAAAATTTGCTTTCACTAAGCTATGGTAAAGTGAAGCGAAAGAGCATTGACACGGTTGAGGGGCTGTTGCCGGAAAGCTTTGATGGATATAACATTATTGAAAAAGACGACATCGTTTTAAGGCTCACCGATCTCCAAAACGACCATACAAGTTTAAGGGTAGGCCTTGCAGAAGAACGAGGTATTATTACTTCAGCGTATTTGACAATAAGAAATCGCAGCAATTTCTGCCCTAAATACTTGTACTACTATTTACGCTCTTTTGATATTGCAAAAGGCTTTTATGGTATGGGTGCAGGCGTAAGGCAGGGACTAAATTGGGACGGTGTCAAATGGTTAAAGATTCTTGCACCCTCAGTACCGGAGCAGGAGCGTATTGCGGCGTTTTTGGATGCGGAATGCGCCGAAATCGACACTGTATTGGAAAAGACCCGCGCGTCCATTGAAGAATACAAAAAGCTGAAACAGGCGGTCATTACGCAGGCGGTTACCAAGGGCATCCGTGGCGACAGGCCGATGAAGGACAGCGGCATTGAATGGATTGGGGACATTCCGAAAGAATGGGGCTGCAAGAAAGTTAAGTATGTTACTTCTATCTCAAGAGGAATATTTAACCACCGGCCAAGAAATGATGAGAGGTATTACGGTGGTGAATATCCCTTTATCCAAACTGGAGATGTTGCAGGCGCTCAAAAATACATTGAGTCGTATAGCCAGACGCTAAACGAACTTGGAAAAAGTGTTAGCAAGTGTTTTCCCAAAGGAACTCTCACAATGACGATTGCCGCTAATGTTGGAGATGCAGCCATTCTTGGATTTGACGCTTTTTTCCCTGATAGTGTAGTCGGATTTATTCCAAATGCAGATATCAATGATGAGTATCTATACTATATCTTCAAAGCGATGAAACCAGAATTCGTACGCACAGCGATTAAAAGTACACAATTAAATTTGAATGTTGAGCGAATACGAGATTTGTTTGTTCCAGTCGTAGTTCAAAAGTCCGAGCAGCTTGAAATTGCCGAGTATTTAAATACGAAATGCGCAGACATTGATGCTTTGATTGCCAAGAAACAGCAATACCTCACCGAAATCGAAAACTACAAGAAATCTCTGATTTATGAGTATGTGACGGGAAAAAGGGAGGCTTGAAATATGAAGCAGTCGCAAAGAATACCCGTATCAACTATCAGCTCCGTTACAGCCGCATTTTTGCTCGTTTATCTGCTAATTGACTATTTCAACATCCCAACAGCAGTTGGGATAGATATTTCCAGAATCAATATTGATTTGCTTGGAAATGTAGTGAATGCAGTAATTATCATTTTTGTTTTTGTAGCAGGCTACTATTTAATCGATTGTCGGAATATACAAAAACAGAAAAACCAAAAAGCGATTGCAGAGTCTTTGCTACTTTCGATATACAAAGAATGTTTGTCATATATAGAAATTCTTGACCAGCCTCAGATTGCAAACAGACTTGTAGCTCAAACCGATTTTGACAAACACTATCATGAACTCAATGACCCAAGCCCACATATGCGGTATGCACAGATCCCATTCATGAACGAACCATCTCTGCTTTCATATTTCCACGAAGGCATTTTAGATAGGGAAAACTTTGACGCATATCAAAATATCAAGCAGGCCTTTAAAAGTTATGTTTGTTTTCGCGTCTTTTTTCACAACGCTCCAGAACGATATCAAATTATGCGCAAGAAAGTTATACAGTTGCTGAATGAGCAGCTCCATTCATATAGAAAATAGTTCATAGAAGTGCGGAAAGGAAAAACTATGATCACCACCGAAAAGCGTTTTGAAGCGGATATAGAATCCTTCTTTCTCTCCCCGGCGGGCGGATATACCAAGGGCGCAGACACCTATGACGCCAAACAGGGGCTCTATGTGAATACCCTGATCGACTTCGTTCAGCGCACCCAGCCCAAGGAGTGGGCGCGATTTGAAAACGCCAATCAGGCGGACCCGGTGCGGAAGTTCTGCACGGCGTTCAACACGGCTTGCGAGACGGAGGGACTGCTCTCTGTCCTGCGCCACGGCTTCAAGCACCGTGGGCTGCGTTTTCGGGTGTGCTATTTTAAGCCGGAGTCTGCCCTGAATCAGGCGGCGGCTGCCCAGTGGGCGGCAAACACCATCGAGTGCTATCGCCAGTGGTACTTCTCCGCCGATACAAAAAAGAGCGTGGATATGGTGCTGGTGCTCAATGGCATCCCGGTGTTCGCTTTTGAACTGAAAAACCAGTACACCGGACAAACGGTGGATGACGCCAAGCGGCAGTGGATGTATGACCGTGACCCGAGGGAGCTTTGCTTCCAGTTCAACAAGCGCATTCTGGCCTATTTCTGCGTGGATCACACCGAGGTGTGGATGACCACAAAGCTCGCCGGAAAGAACACCTATTTCCTGCCCTTTAACCAGGGCTCCAACGGAGCCGGAAACGACGGCGGCAAGGGCAATCCGGCAAACCCAAATGGTTACCCGACAGCGTATCTGTGGGAGAATGTCTTTCAGAAGGACAGTATGATGGACATTGTCCAGAAGTTTATGAACCTGAAGGACGGCAAAACGCTGATTTTTCCGCGCTATCATCAGCTGGATGTGGTGCGCAAGCTGCTGGCCGATGTCCGACAGAACGGAGCCGGGCATAATTACCTGATCCAGCACAGCGCCGGAAGCGGCAAGTCCAATTCCATTGCGTGGACGGCTTACCGGCTGGCCTCGCTGTTCAATGAGGAGAACAAGCCGGTGTTCTCCAGCGTGGTCGTCGTTACTGACCGCACCGTGCTGGATGCGCAGCTGCAGGAGACCATTTCCGGCTTTGACCACACCCTCGGCGCTATTGAGACCATCGGGGAAGATAAGACCTCCAAGGACCTGCGGGACGCCATCAACGGCGGCGTGCGCATTATCGTCACCACCTTGCAGAAGTTCCCGGTCATCTATCAGGAAGTGGATAAAGTGGCGGGACGGAACTTTGCGATTATCGTGGACGAGGCCCATTCCTCCCAGACCGGCAGCTCGGCTCTGAAACTGAAAGCCGCCCTCGCAGATACGGAGGATGCTCTGCGGGAATACGCCGAGATCGAGGGCAAGGCCGAAGAAGAACTGGACCCGGACGACCGCCTAATGCGGGAAATGACCGTTCAGGGGCGGCATAAGAACCTATCCTTCTTTGCCTTTACTGCAACGCCCAAGGACAAGACGCTGGAATTGTTCGGCACGGAATATGAGGACGGCAGCTTTCATCCGTTCCACATTTACAGTATGCGGCAAGCCATTGAGGAAGGCTTTATTCTGGATGTGCTCCAGAACTATATGACCTATGACACCTGCTTCAAAATTGTCAAAACCTCCGAAGATAACCCGGATGTGCCCGCCAGCCGTGCAGCTAAGGTGATCCGCAAATATCAGGAGCTGCATCCGTATAACATCTCCCAAAAGGCGCAGATCATCGTGGAGACCTTCCGGGAAACCACCCGAAACAAGATCGGCGGCAAGGGCAAAATGATGGTCATTACCTCCTCCCGCCTTGCGGCAGTGCGCTACTATCACGAGGTCAAACGCTACATAGAGGAGCAGAAGTACAACGATGTGCAGGTGCTGGTGGCCTTTTCGGGTGCTGTGCAGGACGGTGATACAGAATACACCGAGCCGAAACTGAATGTTCGTGCGGATGGGACGCACATCGCCGAAACGCAGACCAAGGCGGAATTCCACGACCATTTCAATGTGCTGATCGTTGCCGAGAAGTACCAGACCGGGTTTGACGAGCCGCTGCTGCACACGATGATCGTGGACAAGAAGCTGAAGGGCGTCAAAGCGGTGCAGACGCTGTCCAGATTGAATCGCACCTGCACCGGCAAGGTGGACACTTTCGTTCTCGATTTTGCCAACAAGAAAGAGGACATTCTGGAGGCGTTTCAGCCGTTCTATCAAGAAACTTCGCTTTCGCAGGAGGTCAACGCTGACCTGATCTATCAGACGCAGAAGGAGCTGCGGGGATTTGCGGTCTATAACGATGCAGATATTGAGGCATTCGCCAAGGAGTATTTCAGCACAGGCCGGCAGGATGCCCGGGCGATGGGGCGAATGACCAGTGTGTTGAAGCCGGTGGCAGACCGTTATAATCAAAAAACGCCCAACGAGCGGTATCAGTTCCGCCGTCAGGTGCGCAATCTCATTAAGTGGTACGGCTATATTTCGCAGATCCTGCGGATGTTCGATAAAGAACTGCACAAGGAATATGTATTCTGTTGTTATCTGATCAATTTGCTGCCTGCGGAAACCACGGATATGGTGGACCTTGAGGGTAAGTTGAAGCTGGAATACTACAAGCTGCAAAAGACCTTCGCCGGAAGCATTGAGCTGGAACAGGTGAAGGGCGTGTACGAACCGGCCAAGCAAAAGGGTGCAATGGGACTGGACACAAAGTCGCCGCTGGATGAGATCATCGCCAAGATCAACGAAAAGTACAAGGGTGAATTCACCGAGGGAGATAAAGTGCTGCTGACGGCTCTGCGCAGCCGTCTGATGGCCGACAAGAAGCTGACCAAGATGGCGCAGACCTCAGATCCGCAGATTTTTGTGGAAAGCATTTTCCCTAAGGCCTTCGGAGCAGCGGCTCAGGACAGCTATCTGGAATCGCAGGATACCTATACCTCGCTCTTTGAGGATCAGCACAAGTATAATGCCATTATGAGCGCATTGGCCGATGTGGTGTATCGGGAGATGAGGATGGGCTAAAATTGATTGCTTATGTGGAGGTGAAATATAGTGGGCTATGTATATGCGACTATTAATAAAGATACTTTGGCTCATATCTGCAAAGAAAAGGGCGTATCTAGTGAATTCCTCGCCAGTAAAACAAAATTAAATATGTCTAGGCTAAATCAGTGGCTTACTCCTACTGATATAAACTTGCCAACCATCAACCAAGCGAAGAAAATTGCAGCCTGTTTGCATATACCCTTTGCAGGTCTCTATATGAATCCTTGCGATATACCATTGAAGCGTATTCCAAATATTCGGAATATGCGAACGATGTCTGGGGCAGTTAGTATTGATGACAGCTCATTAAATATCGCTATGATAGATGTTCTTCTTGAACGCGATTTTCTGTTAAGTGCCGACGATGAATTTGGAATAACTCCACCAGATTTTGAGCCGCTTATTCCTGACAGCGATTCTGTTGATGAATGGGCAAATGCGATCCGTAAACAATTCGCTATCGATCTTGGTGAACAGTATAAGTGTAGTTCTACACGCCAATTTTACCTATATGTTCGTGATAAAATCGAGACAAAAGGCGTTTTTGTGCATTGCTTCACGGATGTAACGATTGATACAGCTCGAGGCTTTTCGATTTATAATACGCTATTGCCTATTATCGGCATTAATGATGAAGATCGTCCGCCGGCAAAGACATTTACAATTCTTCACGAACTAGTTCACCTATTCAAAAGGGAATCCTCCTTGTGCAATGATATGAGCGGTTCCGCATCGACTTTGTCAGAAGAAGTGTTTTGCAATGCTGTAGCGGGCGAATTACTTGTTCCCAAGAGAGCTCTTAGAATTGTACTTGAACACGGTCACTATTTTGCACCATATTCAATTGATGATATTAAGCGAGTTGCGGATCGCTTTTCTGTAAGTCGAGAAGTAATAGTGCGCAGATTACTTGAACTTCGTAAGATTGACCAAAGTGAATATGAAACTTATGCAGATTTGTTTAGGAGAGAAATCGAAGAAGATCGGGAAAAGAGAAAAATTCAGAGGGAAAATGGAATAAAATCCTCTATTCCGCGGAATATGAGTAGAGAAGCAATCGACCGTACAAGTCCTTCTGTAAGCAAGATTTTATATCAGGGATATGTGAACGATGTGTATAGCAAACTTGATATTGCCCGCCATTTGAATGTAGGCCAAAACCATATAGACAAGTTTTTGCGGGAGGTATCCAAGTGGAACAGATGACACTATTCGATAGCGAAAGACCTTATAAGTACATAATGGACACATCGTCTATACTGTCTCAGAAACCAGGGGAAACTCATACACGGCTTGTTTATAGAAGTCAGTGGGAACGAATCGAAGAATATATGCGTTCCCATTCGATAGTAACTTGCTCTGAGATATTCGAAGAAATAAAGGATAAAGAAATTAAAGAGTGGATTTTTTCCCAACAATGTACTGTCCTTGAAATTGACGACGACATCCAAAACAATGTTAGAAAAATCGTCACTGAAAATCCGAAGATGATTGAATTTACAGGAAAAAGCGGTACATCTTCTGGCGACGCATTTCTAATTGCAACGGCTATGAAATACGGATTAATAATTATCACCGAAGAAAACAAAGACAAACAAATGAAGATTCCGCAGATTAGTAAGAAGTATGGGATTACATCCGTAAACATTACTTCTTTGTGTGAAATGGAACAATGGAAATTCTAAACAGCATATTATTCAGTAATGTATGTAGGAATAGGGCACCGACCGTTTGGCCGGTGCTCTATTGATATATGAGCCATCTATAAGTCAATAGTGATTACCAGCCGTCCTCCCATCATCGGGAGGGCGGCTTTTTGCGTTCAGATAAAAATATTTGAGAAATTTCTCGAAAACGCCCCCACAAACGGCGCCTCTTATTCAAAGTAAGTGAAGGGAGAAATATTTTTGTGGGGAATTTTGAAAAGTACCCTGCCAAACGGCACCCCTTATTCAGAGTAAGTAGAAGGGTCCTTTTGAAAAATTGAGGGGACTTTTCAAATTACTTTGCCAAAATCTCGAAAAAGTTCCCAATTGGTTAGTAGGAAGGCCCTGAAAAATTTCTTTCAAAATCCTATTTGTTATTTGCCAGAAAAGTTCCCAGTTGATTAGTGGGAGGGGCACTTAAAAATTTTCTTCAAAATTCTTTTTATTTTTGCCGGAAAAATTCCCAATTAAGTAGTAGAGGGGTTCGCAGAAAAATTCTCAAAAGTTTTTTCGTTCAAATCCAAAAAAATTTCCCAGTTGGTTAGTAGAGAGGCTTTCAAAGGAAATTTTCAAAATTCCTTCGTACAAATCGAAAAATTTTTCCCAGTTGATTAGTGAGGGGGTTAAAAAACAACCCTTCTCGCTGGCTACCTATTGAGGGGACTGTCTCCCTGTGCACCTTGAAAATTGAATCGCCGCCTCCAAAGGATATGCTTCCGGCAAGTGACGCCACGACTTCCCGAAAAAGGAACGAGCGCGCCAAAGAAGCGATACGCCGTGGTGAGACTCCGGGGCAGGAACGATGCGGATGAGCGGCAGCAAGCAAAAATCGTCGCAGAAATGCGGCTTCAGAACAGACAAAGGAGGTTCAAACCTATGAAGAAAGGAGAGCTCAGAGAGCTTTATCAGATGATGTTTCCGGAATACCCGGACATCGTGACCGTCAAAGAGCTTCGGGAGATGCTGGGCATCAGCCGCAAGCTGGCCTACAAGCTGATCGACTATGGGTACATCCACGCCGTGAAGATCGGCACGACGCTGAAGATCCCGAAAATCAGCGTCATCAACTATGTGATGGAGAAGGAGGTGAAGAAGGTTGGATGAGATCAAGCGCCTGACGCCCGCCCAAAGGGCACGCTGCAACCGGCTGATCCGGAGGCTGTGCGCCAACTATGATGGCGGCAACTGCCTGCCGCTGGACGACGGCGAGGGCTGCGTGTGCGTGCAGACGATTTCCTATTCGCTGCTGTGCAAGTACTTCCGGCGGGCGGTTCTGCCCGCCGACAAGGTACTCTGCGCCGATATTTACCGGCAGCGCACACGGCTCTGCGACCGATGCGGAAAGCCCTTTGCACCCAGTAGCAACCGGCAGAAATACTGCCCGGAATGCGGCTGCTCCATCCGACGCAAGCAGAAGGCGGACTCGGCCAGGCGGCGACGCAGTGTCGAACATTAAGCACCGGGAAAGCCTTGAATTCCAAGGCTTTTGGGATAGCAAAGCGGGGGCGGGTGGCCGTTTCCATCCGCCCCCGCCAAAATCCACTTCTAACATTCTACAAA
>ERZ780167.2828-NODE-2828-length-13135-cov-6.945183_pt1 | contig 13135 bp, 16 predicted proteins | sample MGYA00510982_ERZ780167 | MGnify/ENA primary metagenome ERZ780167 (study PRJEB29588, sample SAMEA2146107) | human gut metagenome | biome: human gut; feature: human-associated habitat; material: faeces | place: Denmark | collected 2008/2010 ... | reverse complement strand
CAGCAGACTGCAATCCTTTTGTCGGAAAAACCCGGAGGGTTTTTCGACAGACTCAAACCCTCCGCCCATCGGCGGAGGGTTTGTATTTTCTCCGTTGCATTATGTTTTCCGTTGGGGTATAATGTACGCGTTAAAGTATGCCCACCGGGAGCCGGCGGCTGGGCCGCCGACCCCCTATCTGAAAAGCGGCGGGCGAGAGCCGGTGGGACGGGCGCACTGCGCAGGCGGGAAGCCGGCCCTTCTGTTCGCCCCGCACCGCTTGCTCCATCTTATGCGCCCCGCTCCGGCCCGGTGCCAAACCCACCTAAGAAAGGACCCTCTGCCATGATTAAAATTGCCCCCTCCATTCTGTCCGCCGACTTTGCCAATCTCGGCCGCGACATTCAGCGCATCGACTCCGCCGACTATGTCCATGTGGATGTGATGGACGGCCTGTTCGTCCCCAATATCTCCATCGGCATCCCGGTGGTGAAGTCCATCCGCCCGGTGACGGCGCTGCCGCTGGATGTCCACCTGATGATCGACCGCCCGGAGCGGTATGTGGAGCAGTTCTGCGATGCCGGGGGCGACATCGTCACCTGCCATGTGGAGGCGGACACGGAGGAGAATATCCACCTGGCCCTGAAAAAAATTCACGCTAAGGGGAAAAAGGCCGGGGTGGTGGTAAAGCCCAGGACCCCTGCCTCGGCGGTGCTGCCGTTTATCCATGAGGTGGAGCTGATTTTGGTCATGACCGTGGAGCCGGGCTTCGGCGGCCAGAAATTCATGGCCGACATGATGCCCAAGGTCCGGCAGATTCGCACCTATATCGACGCCATGAATCCTCTCTGCGAGCTGGAGGTGGACGGCGGCGTGGACCCCGACACCTGCAAGCTCTGCATCGCCTCCGGCGCCAATGTGCTGGTGGCCGGCTCCTCGGTCTATAAGGCTGAGGATATTCCCGCCCGCATCCGGGCCCTGAGAGGTTGAGCTTATGGAATTCTTTCCCGCACCCCTGGAAAAGCTGACGGAGCAGTTTGCCAAGCTCCCGGGCGTGGGCCGCAAGTCCGCCCAGCGCCTGGCCTTTTTCGTCCTGAGCCTGCCTATGGAGGAGGCCCAGGCCTTTGCCGACGCCATTGTAGACGCCAAAAAGAGCGTCACCCTCTGTCCTGTGTGCCAGAACCTCACCGCCGGGGGCCTCTGCTCCGTGTGCGCCTCTGCCAAGCGGGACGAGAGCACCATCTGCGTGGTGGCCGACCCCCGGGATGTGCTGGCCATCGAGCGCAGCCGGGAATATAATGGCCGCTACCATGTGCTCCACGGTGTTCTGTCTCCCATGAATCATGTAGGGCCCGACGATTTGCAGATCAAGTCCCTGGTGGAGCGGGTAGCCGCCGGGGGGATTCGGGAGGTCATCATGGCCACCAACCCCGATACCGAGGGCGAGGCCACGGCCATGTATCTCTCCCGCCTCTTAAAGCCCTTCGGCGTCAAGGTCACCCGCCTGGCCTACGGCATCCCCGTGGGCGGACATTTGGAGTTTGCCGACGATGCCACGCTGATGCGGGCCCTGGAAGGGCGGCGGGAGCTGTGAAAAGATGGATGTGCGCGGCCCTGGCGGCGCTGCTGCTTTGTAGCCTCACCGCCTGCGGCAAGACGGAGGAACCCGCCCGGCAGGACATTTTCGCCATGGACACCTACATGAGCCTGGTGGCCTACGGCGAGGACGGCCAGGAGGCTTTGGCCGCTGCCGCCCGGGAGATAAACCGCCTGGAGCAGGAGCTTTCCCGAACGGTTTCTACCAGCTACATTTATAAGTTAAACGAAAACGGCAGCGCCGCAGTCAGCGAGGAAACGGCGAATTTGCTGAAAGCTGCTATGGATTACAGCGCGGCAACCGGCGGCCTTTTCGATATGACCGTGGCCCCCCTGGTCTCCCTCTGGGGCATCACCACAGACAGCCCCCGGGTCCCGTCCCGGAGCGAAATTGATGCTCTGCTTCCCCTGGTGGGGAGCGACCATGCCCACCTGGACGGGCAGACCGTCACCTTAGACGCCGGCTGCGCCGTGGACCTGGGCGGCATCGCCAAGGGCTACGCCAGCGACCGGGTGGCGCAGGTGCTGGGGCAGTATGCCGTCACCGGGGCCGCCGTGTCCTTGGGTGGCAATGTCTATGTCTGCGGCCAAAAGCCCGACGGCACAGCCTGGAGCGTGGCGGTGCAGGACCCGAAAAAAACCGACGCCTATGCCATGACCTTAGACCTGACGGATGTGTTTGCCGTCACCTCCGGAGGCTACCAGCGGTATTTTACCGACGCGGACGGCACCGTTTATCAGCATATTTTGGACCCCCGTACCGGCTATCCCGCCCAAACGGACCTGCTTTCGGTAACGGTCATCGGGCAAAACGGGACTATGGCCGATGCCTACTCCACGGCCCTCTATGTCATGGGGGAGCAGGCCGCCTGCGATTTTTGGCGGCAGAGCGGCGGGGCCTTTGACCTGGTGCTCATCACGGCGGACGGGCGGGTGCTTTACACCCCCGGCCTGGCCGACCATATTTCCCAAAAGGGGGCAGACTATGACTTCCAAGAGGTCCCAGCCTGAACTGAAACCGAAGCCGCTGGACGCCCTGGTGGTCCTGGCGGTGCTGCTGCTGGGTGTGGCGGCGGCATGGCTTGCCTACGGCGGAGAAAATAGCGGCGCACTCACCGCCACCGTCAAGCACCGGGGCCAGGTGGTGGCCCGGGTGGAGCTTTCCTCCCTGACGGAGGAAAAAACCGTCTCCATAGACGGCGCCTATCATCTGACCGTCACCTTAGACAGAACCGGTGCCGCCGTAACGGACAGCGACTGCCCCGGACAGGACTGCCTGCACACCGGGCGTATTACCCGGGCGGGCCAGAGTATTGTGTGCCTGCCGGAGCAGGTCATCGTCACCCTGGAGGGGAAGGCCCCCTCGCCGGATGTGGTGCTGGGATAGGGGGGCGGAGAGATGAAGCTTACAACGAAAAATCTGGCCCTCTGCGCCGTTTTAACGGCTCTGGCCCTGGGCCTGAGTACCCTGGAAAACCTCTTTCCCGTTTCCCTCCTGGTGCCTCTGCCGGGGGTGAAGCTGGGCCTTGCCAATATCGTCACGGTGTTCGCCCTGTATCAGCTGGGGGCCGTCCCGGCGCTGGTTATCTTGGTGGCCCGGTGCCTGCTGGGCTCCCTGTTTGCCGGGAATGCCTCGGCGCTGCTGTTTTCCCTTATGGGCGGCATAGGGGCTATGCTTGTGATGATCGCTCTGCGCCGGGTGCGGGGCCTGTCTGTCTACGGCGTGTCCATTGCCGGAGCGGCGGCCCATAATATAGGCCAGATCGGCGCGGCCATGATCGTTTTGGGCGGCACGGCGGTGCTGGGGTATCTGCCGGTGCTGCTGGGGGTATCCCTGCTTACGGGTACGCTGACGGGCTTTGTGGCAAGCCTTCTGTTCCGGGCTATGAAAAATATACATTTTAATCGGTAAATCCCTGTCATTCCGAGGGAGCGAAGAGGCTTTGTAATGACAAATTTTAACTGGTGAGGAGCGAGAATATGGATAGAAAAGACGAGATCATTTTGCAGCAAATGGACCTGATCCGCTCCATGACCGAGCGGAATCTCCGCAGCATGGACACGGATTTTTGGGGCACTCCCCTGATGGAGAGCAGGACGGCCCGGCCGCAAAAATCCGAAAAAACCGAAGAGCCGGAAAAGGCCGCCCCCCAAACCCAGGCGGCTAAGCCCGAGGAAAAGGAAGAAATTCCCCCCAAGGAGAAGATCGAGGATCTGCTGGCGGAGCTGGACAGCTATGTGGGCATGGACGCCATTAAGACCGAGGTGCGCAGCCTCATCAACATGGTCCAGGTCTATAAGCTGCGCCGGGAGCATGACCTGCCCACCACGGATATGTCTTTGCACATGGTATTCTCCGGCAACCCCGGCACCGGCAAGACCACTGTGGCCCGTATCATGTCCCGCATCTATCACAGCCTGGATATTCTCTCCAAGGGCCAGCTGGTGGAGGTGGACCGGAGCGGCCTGGTGGCCGGCTATGTGGGCCAGACGGCCCTAAAGACCCAGAAGGTCATCGAAAAGGCCATGGGCGGCGTGCTGTTTATCGACGAGGCCTACGCCCTCAACGGCAAGAGCGAAAACGACTTCGGCCAGGAGGCCATCGATACGATCCTAAAGGCTATGGAGGATCACCGGGACGATCTGGTGGTCATCGTGGCGGGTTACACGGAGCTGATGGACCGCTTCATCCACTCCAACCCCGGTTTGGAGTCCCGGTTCAACCGCTTCCTCATGTTTGAGGACTATACCCCGGAGCAGATGGTGGCCATCTTCAAGATGCAGTGCAAGAAGGGCTGCTATGTGCTGGCTCAGGGCACTGAGGAGCTGGTCCGGGATTTCATCGCCGAGGAGAGCGCCGACGACTCCTTCGGCAACGCCCGAGGCGTGCGCAATCTCTTTGAGCATATCCTGGTGGCCCAGAATAACCGCCTGGCGAAAATGGAAAATGTTACAAGGGATGACCTGATGCAGATCCTTCCCGACGATGTGCTGAGCGCCCGGGGGAAGATCGACGAATGAGCCTGAAAAATGGCACCGACAGGCGGTGAAAATCGGTGCATTTCGGTGCAAATTCGGTGAAGAAAACGGTGACGAAAAAGGTGAAGATTCGGTGAAGGAGAGTGCGGCATGAATATTGCGGTATATTTGGGAGCAAATGAAGGAAACGACCCCGCCCTGGCGACGGCCGTGCAGGAGCTGGGGCGGTGGATCGGCGAGAGCGGGAACCGTCTCATTTACGGCGGCTCCAAAACGGGACTCATGGGCTTGCTGGCAGACAGCGCTCTGGGAGTCGGAGCCGAGGTGATCGGCGTGGAGCTGGAGATGTTTATGGACGAGGACTACCAGCACACGGGGCTGACAGAGCTTATTGTGAAGCCGGACTTCCCGCAGCGCAAGACGGAGATCATCCGGCGGTCGGAGGCCTTCATCGCCTTTCCCGGCGGCACGGGGACTCTGGAGGAGATTTCGGAGGTCATGTCCTTATCCTCCCTGAAGCTGACCAAGGCCCCCTGCATTCTCTATAACCTCAACGGGTACTATGAGCCGCTGCGCTTACAGCTTCAGCGCATGGTGGAGGCAGGGCTTTCCTCCCCGGAGCGGCAGGAGGGCATTCACTTTGCGTCCGATCTGCGGGAAATACAGAATATCTTGGAAAAAAATTCGAAAAATTGCTGAAAAAGCAGGCTTCGCCCCGACACAAATCGGAGTGGAGCCTGCTTTTTTTGCGCAGAATGCCCTCTTTGCGCAAATCTGCGGAGGATACTATTTTTCACTATAGTTTCCGGAAAATAAGTTTTGTATCATAAAAAAATCGAAAAACGCTAAAAAACCGCAAAATTTTATTTGTAAAAAAACCTATGGTATGATACAATTAAACCGTGATGCTGTAAGCAGCGCCCCACGGGATGACCGGGGGCGGCGGAAAGGAGGAGGGCTATGTCCGTGGGAATATATCTGCTGGCCGGGGGCATCGGATTTGCCTTTGGCGCCCTGGTGGCTTTCGGAAACGCACAGATCACCCGGCGGGCCGTGGAAAAAGACAGTACCAACGCCGTAATGGCGGGCAGTATGCTGCGGATGCTGGTGAATATCGCGGCGCTGGCGGTGGTGTATTTCACCCGGAACCTGCTTTCTCTGCCGTTTTACGGGACCATCATCGGCACGGCTGCGGGCCTGTCGCTGGTGGGCATCGGGCTGAACTATCGGCTGAGCAAGAAGCAAATGGAAAAAAATCCGGAGTCGGCAGACGGTAGGAATTGAGGTGAGACAAAGAAATTATGGAGCATACCAGTAATATTCTGTTTTCCATCGGGCCACTGGAGGTGACAAAAACCGTTGTGACCATGTGGGTCATCATCGTGGTGCTGGGCTTTGTATCATGGCTGGCCACCCGGCGGCTGAAGGAAGTGCCGGGACCCATCCAAAGCGCGGCGGAAATGGCCGTGACCAAGCTGCAGGACTATTTCGCAGGGAACATGGGCCGGGACAACGCCCGGCGGTATTTCCCGGTGATGGCCACCTACTTCATTTTTATTGTGGTGAGCAACTATTCCGGGCTGCTGCCCGGGGCGGGGCACGGGTTTGCCGTACCCACGGCGAATCTGTCTACCACGGCGGGCCTGGCCGTTATTGCCTTTTTCACCACCCACATTGTGGGGGTGAAGCGGCGGGGCTTTTTGGGGTACCTCAAGACCTTTATTTCGCCGTTTATCCTGATGCTGCCGCTGAACCTCATTGAGCAGGTGGTGCGGCCCTTCTCCCTGGCGCTGCGACTGTATGGCAACCTCTACGGCGAGGAAATGGTCACCGAGCAGCTCTCGGGCATATTCCCTCTGGTGCTGCCGCTGGTGATGCAGGTGATGAGCCTGCTGTTCTGCCTGATTCAGGCGGTGGTGTTTACCATGCTGCTGTCCATCTATATTGAGGAGGCAGTGGGAGAAGAAGAGTGAGAAAACGCCTTATGCAGGAGAACGGATTGCCACGACCAGTGTGCGCACTGGTCTCGCAATGACACGCTGCAAGGAGTGCCTGCGTGGATCGCGGGCGGACAGAGGCGTCCGCCCCTACGGATGGTTTGCAAGAAGCCTGTGGGGCGGGCGACCGCGAGGGTCGCCCCTACGGACGGGTACAAGAAGTGCCTGCGTTATCGGCGGGCGGGGTAGACCCCCGCCCCTACGGAGGTGTGGCAGGGAAGTGCCTGCAAGACTGGGCGGCGGGACACATGGGTCCCGCCCTACAAGCGCAAATACTTTATTTATTCATGTGCAAGACAAATAAAAAATACAGATCACTTTAGGAGGAACAAAACATGACTTCATCCGCAATCATCGCACTGGCAGCCGCTATTGCTGTGGCTTTGAGTACGCTGGGCCCCGGCATCGGCCAGGGCATTGCCGCATCCAAGGCCATGGAGGCTATTGCTCGTCAGCCGGAGGCGGCCGGTACTATTCGCTCCAGCATGATCATCGCTATGGCCCTGATGGAGGCCCTGACCATTTACGGCCTGCTCATCGCTTTTATGCTGATCGGCAAGATCTGATCTACCCCCGATAGAAAATATAAGGAGGCACACGCTTTGAGCATTAATGTGTCAGAAGTGATTTGGACCATCGTTTGCTTTTTTGCGCTGCTGTTTGTGCTGAAAAAATTCTTGTTTGACCCGCTGATCAAGTTCATGGACCAACGCCAGGCGAATATTGACCAGAGCCTTGAAAAGGGCCGGGAGGCCCGACAAAGGAAGGACGAGAGTGACGCTGCCCTGCGCGAGAGCTGGAAAGAGTGCGGCGTGGAGGCAAAGCAGCTTCTTGCGGAAGGAAAAGCATCCGATGAAAAGGAACGGGCCTGGGTGCTGGCAGCCGCACAGAAGGAGGCGGACCAGGCATTGCTGGAGGCCCGGAGCCGCATTGACCGAGAGCGGGAGCAGGTGCGGGCAGATGCCGCAGAGCAGATGCCCCAACTGGTTGCTGCCCTGGTGCAGCGGCTGATAGACGGCGACGGAGAGGAACGGTGAAGCGGAAATGCATTTGAAGGATTTCATATTTGCAGTGATCAACTTCCTGCTCCTGTTTGGTGCGCTGTTTCTTATTACACGGAAAATGATCTTCCGGATGTTCAAGGAGCGCAAGGAAAAGATCGCCGGAGAGATCGAGAAGGCCCGGCAGGCGGAGCAAGAGGCCGCCGACCTGGAGAGCCGGGCACAGCAGGAGAAGGAACAAAGTCGGCAGCAGGAAAGAGAGCTGCTGAAAAAGACCCGCCGACAGGTGGAGGAAAACAGCGTGACCGCCGCCAGCGAGAGCCAGGAGGCGGCTAATGTCCTGCGCCAAAGTGCCGTGCAGAGAGAGCAGCAGATGCGGGCCATCATGCACAAGGAGGTCAGCGCCCAGGTGCTGTGCCAGGTGGCGCAGGAAACGGGTAAGGCCCTGCGACGGGAGGAATATGCGGCCCGTCGCCGGGAGATGTCCGATCGGTTCGTCCGGCAGGTGGAGGAGACGGTCAGCTTACAGCCCAGCGATGTGCTGAACATACTGAGCGGGAACAAGCTGGAGGTCACTGTTACAGGCGCACAGCCGCTGACGGAGAACCAGCTGGAGGAGCTGCAAAGAGCGTTAGACGAAAAGGCTTATGCTGCCCGGCAGGCAGAGGAGGCATCCGCTGCCCCTGCGCAGGGCGATCATTTGGTTCGGCTGGACAGTCGTGTGGACGAGAGCTTGGTTGCCGGTGTGCGTATGCGCGTGGGAGACACGGTATATGACGGCCCCGCCGCCAATCGGCTGGAGCGCATGGCCTATGCCGCAGAGCACAGCGCGGCTCGGGAGGGCCGGTCTGCGCTGGAGAGTGTGCGCAGCACCCTCGACAGCATTGACAATTCCATTGATATTTATCAGACCGGTAAGGTCATCAGCGTGTCCGACGGTATTTGCCGCGTGTCGGGCCTGGCGGATGTAATGGCCGGGGAAATGCTGGAATTTGCAGGCGATATCCGGGGCATGGTCATGGACCTGGAGCAGGACAATGTGGGCGTTGTGCTGCTGGGCGAGTTTTCCTCCGTTCGGGAGGACGATATTGTGCGCCGGACGGGCCACATCATTGAGGTGCCCGTGGGCGAGGCTATGTGCGGCCGCGTAGTGGACGCCTTGGGCCGCCCGGTAGACGGCAAGGGGCCCATCAAAAACGACGGTTTCCGGGCCGTGGAAAGCCCGGCGCCCAGTGTGCTGCACCGGCAGGGCGTCACCGTGCCCCTGCAGACGGGTATTAAGGCCATCGACGCTCTGGTGCCCATCGGTCGGGGCCAGCGTGAGCTGATTATCGGCGACCGCCAGACCGGCAAGACCGCCATTGCCCTGGATACCATTGTGAATCAAAAGGGCAAGGATGTACACTGCATTTATGTGGCCATCGGACAGAAGGAGTCCACGGTTGCCAATGTGGTGCGCAAGCTGACGGAGCTGGGCGCCATGGACTACACCACCGTGGTGTGCGCATCGGCCGCCGAGCCCGCGCCGATGCTGTACATAGCCCCCTATGCAGGCGCGGCTATCGGCGAATATTTCATGTACAAGGGCAAGGATGTACTGATCGTTTACGACGATCTGAGCAAGCAGGCGGCGGCGTACCGCGAAATTTCCCTGCTGCTCCAGCGTCCCCCCGGACGCGAGGCCTATCCCGGCGATGTGTTCTACCTGCACTCCCGGCTTCTGGAGCGGGCGGCACGGCTGGACGAGGCCTCCGGCGGCGGCAGCATGACGGCGCTGCCCATTATCGAGACCCAGGCGGGCGACATTTCCGCCTATATTCCCACCAATGTTATTTCCATTACCGACGGACAGATCTTCCTGGAGACGGGCCTGTTCCACTCCGGCACGAGACCGGCTATCAATGTGGGCCTGTCCGTGTCCCGTGTGGGCGGCGCGGCCCAGGTTCCGGCTATGAAGCAGGTGGCGGGACGGCTGCGCACGGATCTGGCGCAGTACCGGGAGCTGGCGTCCTTTGCGCAGTTTGGCTCGGAGCTGGATGCATCCACCCAGTTGACGCTGCGACGGGGCCAGCACATGACCGAGCTGCTGAAGCAGGACCAGTTCGCCGCTATTTCCGTGGAGGATCAGGTCATTGCCATTTTTGCGGCCAACGAAGGCTACGCCGACGATGTGGCGCTGCCGGATATGCCCCGATTCGAGCGGGAAGCGGTGGAGCATGTGAAGCAGGCTATGCCGGAGCTGGTGGATGTGATCTGCGAGGGAAAGAAGATCCCCGGCGACATGCTGGAGAAGCTGCGGAGCGTACTGCGGGGCTTTAAGGAGTCCTTTTGAGAGAGAATGAACTGAGAAAGGAGGACGGAGTCCGTGGGCAATATTCGAGAGATCCGGGCGCGGATCAGGAGCGTAAAAAACACCCAGCAGATCACCAAAACGATGAAGATGGTGGCCTCCGCCAAGCTGCGGCGCACCCAGAACAGCCTGAACGGCATGCGCAATTTTGCCCAGAGAAGCCGGGAGATCCTCCAGGAGCTTTTGGACGGTGAGGTGGCCGAGTACGAAAACCCGTTCCTGATTCCCCGGAAGGAGATAAAGAAGGTCTGCTATGTGGTGTTCGTGGGGAACCGGGGCCTGTGCGGCGTGTATAACCACGCCGTCCTGCGCTATGCCCAGGAGCTGGTGCGCGCCGACACACGGGAGTGCTCGGTGGTGGTGTGCGGCAGCTGGGGCCGGGATGTGATCGCACAGTCGGGTCTGCCGGTGCGGCATACCTTTGACGGCATCAGCGACACCCCGGGCACGGCCCAGTCGCTGCCGGTGGCGGACTACCTGAAGCGACTGTATCTGAGCGGCGAGGCGGATGAAATCCACCTGGTCTATCAGCGCTTTTACTCGGCTCTGCAGCAGGTGCCCAGCCAGGTGCAGCTGCTGCCGGCGAAGCTGGAGACGGAGGAGAAGAATGAGGAGACCAACGACTATATTTTCGAGCCGGACGCTAAGAGCGTGCTGGAAAATATGGTGCAGCTTTATTTGGACAACATGGTTTACTCCGTTTTGCTGGAGGCCAAGGTCAGCGAGCAGGCGTCCCGCATGACCGCCATGAGCACCGCTACCGACGCCACCGGCGACCTGATAAGCGAACTGAGCCTGGAGCTCAACCGGGTGCGCCAGGCGGCCATTACCACCGAGATCGCGGAGATCGTCGGCGGTGCCAATGCCTTGAAAAAGGCGAAAAAGTAATTCCGCCTACGATAGGAGGCTACTATGAAAAACGGTATTGTCAGAAGGGTCACCGGCCCTGTGGTGGATGTGCAGTTCCCTGCCGGACATCTGCCGGACATTTACAACGCAATCGAAATTCAACTGGAGGACCGCAAGGTGGTCATGGAGGCCATGCAGCAGCTGGGCTCTGACACGGTGCGCTGTGTATCGCTGTTCTCCACCGACGGTATCGCCCGGGGCTGCACCGCCGTGGACACCGGCTCTCCGGTGACTATGCCTGTGGGAGAGGCCACCCTGGGGCGGATGTTCAATGTGGTGGGCGACCCCATCGACGGAAAGGGACCTGTGGAGGCGGAGCGGATGCCCATTCACCGGGCAGCGCCCTCCTTTACGGATGTGATCCCCTCCACCGAGATCCTGGAGACGGGCATCAAGGTGGTGGATCTGCTGGCACCCTACTCCAAGGGCGGCAAGATCGGCCTGTTTGGCGGCGCCGGCGTGGGAAAGACGGTGCTCATTCAGGAGCTTATACGCAATGTGGCCTACGAGCACGGCGGCTACTCCGTGTTCGCGGGCGTGGGCGAGCGCTCTCGGGAGGGCAATGACCTGTGGAACGAAATGACCGAGTCCGGCGTTATCAGCAAGACGGCGCTGGTATTCGGACAGATGAACGAGCCCCCCGGAGCGCGTCTGCGGGTGCCCCTGTCGGGTCTGACTATTGCGGAGAACTTCCGCGACAGCAGCGGACAGGATGTGCTTTTGTTCATTGATAACATTTTCCGCTTTACCCAGGCGGGCAGCGAGGTTTCGGCCCTGCTGGGGCGTATGCCCTCCGCCGTGGGCTACCAGCCCACCCTGGCTACGGAGATGGGTACGCTGCAGGAGCGTATTACCTCCACCCGCAACGGCTCCGTTACCTCCGTGCAGGCCATTTATGTGCCTGCCGACGACCTGACGGACCCGGCTCCGGCTACGGCCTTTGCCCATTTGGATGCCACGACGGTGCTGGACCGCGGCATTTCCGAGCTGGGCATTTATCCCGCGGTGGACCCCCTGGCGTCCACCTCTCGTATCCTGGAGCCGGATGTGCTGGGACGCAGACATTACAACACGGCCCGAGCTGTGCAGACCGTATTGCAAAAATACAAGGATCTGCAGGACATCATTGCCGTGCTGGGCATGGACGAGCTGAGCCTGGAGGATAAGGCCACGGTGAACCGGGCCCGCCGCATTCAGCGGTTCCTGTCCCAGCCCTTCCATGTGGCTGAGAACTTCACGGGCTTGGCGGGCAAGTATGTAAAGCTGGAGGATACCATCCGGGGCTTTGAGATCATCCTGGGCGGTGAGTGCGACGATATACCGGAGCAGGCATTCCTCATGTGCGGCTCCATCGACGATGTGCTTGCTAAGCGCAAGCAGATGTAAGAGGTGCCTATGAAAGACGGGATCCATATCCGGATCGTCACCGCCGCCAGCACCGTGTATGACGACATGGTCAGCTATGTGGAGCTGCCCTTTTCCGGGGGCAGCGTAGGCGTATTGCAGGACCATGCGCCGATGCTGGGGGCCATTGAGGACGGCGTGGTCACGGCCCGGAAGGACAGCGGAACGGAGGAATTCGTGGCTGTAAACCTGGGCGTGGCCAACATCGTTCACAACGAGGTGACGCTGCTGGTGCGTGCGGCAGAGCGGGCTGAGGACATTGACCTGCCTCGGGCCCAGTCCGCCGAGAAGCGGGCCCGGGAGCGGCTGGCGGAGCACAGTGCGGACCTGGATGTGAAGCGCGCGCAGATCGCGCTGCATCGGGCACTGGCCCGGCAGGCGGCTGTGCGGATGATGAAAGGTCAGTGACGGACGGAGAATTCGGCGCAAAAGTGAAATAGGGAAAGCCACCGTATCGGGTTGATGCGGTGGTTTTTTTGTGTGGTATGGAGAGTGAAAGGGGGGAGGACCCGGTGGGTGTGGGCCGATGTGGGGAGCGAACTGAGCGCTGCCGGTGGCAGAGGAAGCGAAGCGAGCGAGTGGCCGCGGTCAAAATTTTCAGCGTCCGCCGTAAGGCAGCGCAAAAATTTTGGGCACCGCAACAGGGTCATCGGCCCCTACGAAAGCGTTACAAGGAGTGCGATGTGGTGAGGAATCCCCCAGGCACGGCTTCGCTGTGCCAGCCCCCTTTAGGCAAGGGGGCCATGGGGACGGGGGTACGGATTGCCACGGGCGCGGTGCGCCCTCGCAATGACACTTTTTACAAGGGGTGCGGTGTGCGGCGGGGCACATGGGCCCCGCCCTGCAAGGGCCTTTGCAATATTGCGGGCGGACAGGGGCGTCCGCCCCTACGGAAGCGCAACAAGAGGTGCAATGGGCGG
>ERZ780167.2823-NODE-2823-length-13153-cov-4.158879_pt1 | contig 13153 bp, 10 predicted proteins | sample MGYA00510982_ERZ780167 | MGnify/ENA primary metagenome ERZ780167 (study PRJEB29588, sample SAMEA2146107) | human gut metagenome | biome: human gut; feature: human-associated habitat; material: faeces | place: Denmark | collected 2008/2010 ... | reverse complement strand
TTGTATCAGGATTATAGACAAAAACTCAAAGGGGCGCTATTGCTGAATAGTTACTAGGGGCTCTTGGAATGGTTAAATATATATAAAATTAACCCATCCTCTGTTTGCTCCATTTGTCCTTTGGACTATTTTCCTTATATTTGCAGCCTCAGAGTCTCCTCCTACTAAGGAAGCAACAAGTTCTGAAAAGGGTGGGGAAGCCGAGAGAGACAGAGGCGGTGACGCGCCTCCACACCTGGATTATTAAGACAGAAATAAGAATATTAACTTTAGTGTAACTATGATGAAGAAGACTTTCATGGCATTGGCCTTGACGCTGCTTCCCTTTGGCATGGCCTCCGCACAGGTGCGGATGCTCGTGGTCCCGAAGGATGGTACGGCGCCCAAGAGCTTCAACCTCGATGACATTCGCCGTATCGACTTCCTTGGCGAAGCCAACACGTTCTCCATCGCATGCGCCACCGACCGTTGGTCCTACGAGTTTGACAAGGTGCGCTGCCTCAAGTTTGATGGCCTCGTCAACGACATTGCCACAGCCACCAAGCAGGAGTCTGCGGTCAGTATCGCCTACAGAGAAGGGCAGATCTTCGTGAGCGGCTTGGGCAATGCTCAGGCTAACGCCGCGATTTACGATCTCAATGGATGCAACCGCCTCAGTCTGCCCCACTATGATGGTCAGCCCATCGACGTGAGCGCACTGCCCAAGGGTGCCTATATCCTCCGCCTGGGCGACAAAGCATTTAAGTTCTTGAGATAACCATCCCTTCCGCCTCTTTCCAGCATTGGGACCAGGTGGATCCAAAACAAAATACCAAACCAAAGAAACAATGAAGAAATTCTTTACTACCCTTGCTCTCGCGCTGCTCACGCTGGCAGCTTCCGCACAGGAGAATCCCAACCGTGTCATCGTGAAGCAGAAGTACAAGGCCCCCGTCGGCTACCTCGCCGAGCGCATCGACAGCATCTATTTCACCAAGTTGGAAGGCCGCGTCGCTGCCGACGTCAAGTTTCTGAGCTTCTCCAAGGGCAACCTTACCGATACCATCCGCCTCGCTGTCACGAAGACTCCCGAGTGTAAGTCATACAAGATCGCCTGCATGCCCGCCGGCCAGGCCAACTCCTTTGCCAGCGATGCTGCCCTGGAACAATACTTCGACCAGCTCGAAGACTGCCCGACCTTCACCGACGACTTCACCAACGCCACGCTCACGGGTCTGGACATGGAGTTCCAGTCCAATGGCACCTATAGCCTTGTCACCTTGGGCTACGACAAGTACGGCATCGCCTGCGCCTCGTCGCGTGCCGACTTCACCACTCCTAATTCCGACTTGGTGGGCGACCCGAAGGTCCTCTACACCGTCGTGGAGGTGAAGCCCGACAACTTCACCATCTGGTTCCAGCCCAACGACGACTGCCACGGCTACTACCTCTGCGCCTTCAAGGCCGGTACCGCCGAGGAGCTCTTCGAGAAGTGGAGCAAGGAGGAGGGCTTTGTCAACCTCCAGGATATGATCAAGTCTTGGGGTAGCGATAAGTACACCGACACGCAGATGTACAAGTGGTCTGGTATGGAACCGGGCACCGACTATGAGGTCTATGTCCTTCCCGTTGATGTCAACGAGGCTGACGCCCCCTTCCAGATCATCCCCATCACCACCACGGAGAGCGGTGGTGAAGGCGAGGCCACGGTCACCATCAAGCTCGGCGATTTTGGCGAGGTCGGTGGCAACTACTTCCAGTATGTATGGTTCACGCCCAACGATGAGGCTACTCTGATGCGCGACTTGGTGCTTGCCAAGAACGATGTCCTGAACCAGGACTATTGGGGCAAGGGCGACCTCGAGTTTATCAAGGAGTACCTCAAGAGCGACGACATGCCCGACTACTGGAACCGTTATGGTGAGGACTACTCTGAGTGGGGCGTCTATGCCAATACCGACTACTATGCCTTTGCCATCGCACAGAATGCCAAGGGCGAGTGGGGTCCGCTTGCCACCCTGGAGTTCCGCACGCCGGCCTCTGCACCTGGCGCAGCACCTGCCAAGCCTGGCAGACCGTGTGTGCGTCTGGACAAGGTGGTCAATATGCACAGCTATTTCGAGCCGGGCAAGGCCCCCAATGTTATGCCGAAGAGCAGAAAGTCTCGTGTCTCCCTCGTAGAAGAGTAATCACTCCCTTGTAAGAGAAACCGTATAGCGGCATCGGGCAAAGGCGCAAGCCTTGGCCGGGTGCCGCTTCCTTTTTCCTTATTATATATACGTATATAGATGAAAATGTATATAACATCTATTTTTATCTTATAGGAACGACCTAAAAGTGTTATTTTGCGAAAAATGAGAAAATAAGTAGCCTATTATTTTTGTTTTTCATTTATTTTGCTTATTTTTGCATCACGGCTTTGGTTCTTATGGAGAATTATACATTCTTTATGGTGAGCGAGGCCGACGGCGGCAAGTCCTCGTGGGTGCGCAGCCATAGAAACCGACGTAGCATAAGTCGCTGGGTGCAACACTTCCCAAGCCGACCTTGACGCAGCCCCTTGGGGCACCTTCCCATTCACGGGTTGAATAGACGAAGTTATTATCTTTTTTACATTATTATTATTAACCGGGATGAGGCCAACGGCTTCTTTTCCCCGCCTAAGGAAAAAGTAGCTTACACGGACGAATCCCACAAAGAAAATCATTTATGAACAAAGCATTACGATTTGTTTGGTTGTCTTTGTTGACATTGTTCTGCGGAGTAGCCTCCGCGGGGACAGTGGTCTTCGACCCGGCGACCGATGCGAGTAGTGGAACGTCTTTGACAAAGGATGGAATCACGATTACGATGACATCCGGGACCAGTTCGTTTGCAGCGACCGACTACAACGGCACGCTATCTTATGCCTTTAAGCAGAAAACGTACTTCGAGTTTACGACCGGGGAGTCTGTCAAGATCAATTCCGTTTCCTTTGAGTACCAGTCTGCTGGTTGCTATATTTACGACCGCAATAACAATACGAACAGTACTGAGTTTGAAGGCGGAAAGACCTATACGGTCAAAGGTGAGGGAGCCTCCTCATTGTTGTTCTCCGTCTTTTCAGGCCCCATGTACTTCTCCAAGATCACCGTAGAATGTACGGGTGGTGACGAGCCGGGTGGTGGCGAGGTAGGTACGACCTACTCCATCGACGACTTGATGACCGGTGCTACCGATGTGGCTTCCGCTACGCTGAAGTTCACCGATGCACAGGTGGTCTATGGTGACGGCACCAACTATATCGTTCGCGAGGGTGGCAAGGCCATCGACCTGATGGGCACCTCCCTCTCTCTCGAAAAGGGCGCTACGCTCAATGGTACGGTGACGATGAACGTCACTTACAAGAATGGTTTCTTGAAGGCAGAGGATGTCGCTGGTGTCACCAACGGCAACAATCTGACGCAGACCAACGCCACGGGCGAGAATGTCCCCGTGACGGCTACCATCGATCAGTTGGCCTCCAACTACAAGGGCGACTTGGTTCTGCTGAGCCAGGTCAATATCTATAATGACTCCTATGGCGATTTGGGACAAGGTGCTGCCTACTATGCACGCACAGGTTTCACGAATTTCGCTACGCTTACCAACATAGCTGACTTCTTGGACAAGGTGAGCTCCGACCAGGATGCCACCTACGACATCGTTGCTTGGTATAACGAGCCGGGCGCTGGTGCCATCAAGGCTAAGTTGCAGATTGTGGAGTTCCTTGGTGGCGAGGTGGCTAAGCCCGCCGCGCCGGTCATCAGTGGCAACCAGAACTTCACGGGTAGCACCGAGGTGACGATCACAGCCGAGGAAGGCGCTGCCATCTTCTATACCACCGACGGCACCGTGCCGACGAACATGGATCCCGCCTATACTGCCCCGTTCACCATCACTGAGACAACGACGGTGAAGGCAGTGGCCCGCGTGAATGACATCTATAGCGATGTCGCTGAGATGACGTTCACCAAGGAGGAAAGTGGCGTGACGGGCTCTACCATCGCCGATCTGGCCACAACTGCTAAGAGCCAGGACAACGTGACGCTTGTGCTCAACAACGCCAAGGTCGTCTATGCCAAGGACAACAACTACATCCTTCGCGAGGATGGCAAGGCTATTGACCTGCTCAACACCTCTCTCTCGCTGACGCAGGGAACGACGGTGAGCGGCCATGTCCAGGTTAATGTCACCTACACCTCAGGCATCCTCTCTACTTCTGATATCGAGGGTGTGACCACGGATGCCAACCTGACCGCAACGGGCGTGGCTGGCGACATGGATCCCATCGCTTGCACGGTTGGTCAGGTGAAGAATTATCCTGGCGACCTTGTCTATGTCGAGAATCAGGAGGTTTGGAATTACGGCACGACTTGGTACTTCTATGAAGGCGCAAGTTGGACTTCCGTCTATCTCACCAATGCGGCTGACTTCAACATGGTAGCCAACAAGTACTACAATGCTACTCTTTGGTACAAAGAAGTCTCTTATTATGGTGACGTCAATGCGACCATCGTCTCTTGCGAGCGCAACGTCACCTCTCTCAATGCGCCGTTTATTGATGGTACGGAGACCTTCTCCGACAATACGACGGTGACAATCACGGCCGACAATGTCGCTACGATCTACTACACGCTCGACGGTACTGATCCTACGACCGCCTCTACGGTCTATACTGAGCCGTTCACGCTCAGCGAGTCGGCTACGGTGAAGGCTATCGCAGCCTACAAGTCGATTGTCTCTCCTGTTGCCTCCAAGGTGTTCAACAAGGTGGATGCCAATGCGCCGATGACGATCGAGCAGCTTGCTTCTTTCAAGAGCAGCTTCGATCAGGTCACGCTCTCTCTCAACAACGCACTCGTCGTCTATGGCGAGGATGGTAGCTACATCCTCCGCGAGAACGACCGCGCTATTGACGTCCTCAACACGACGCTGCCGCTGACCATCGGTGCTACCGTCTCTGGTACGGTGAAGCTCAAGGTCAACTACGCAGCTGCTCCTGGCAGCTACGCCGCCTACCCGGGTCTTCTGACCACGGCCGACCTTGCCGACGTGACCAACGCCGACAACCTGACCGTCACGCCGGGTGCCACCACCGATCCCAGTCCGCTGGCCATCGACCTGGCGCAGATTCCCAACTATCCTGGCGACTTGCTCAAGGTAACGGATGCCACTGGATGGAACTATGATATCCCGGCGTTCTACAGCTATAGCCCGTTTGTGGAGTTCTTCCTCACCAATGGTGCCGACTATGGTGTCGTCAACTATGGCCACTACAACGCCACGGTTTGGTACAACGACGTCTCCAACAACCGCCTTCAGGGCAAGATCATCAAGTGCAGTAAGGTCATCACTTCTCTCGATGCTCCGCAGATCAGCGGTACGGACAACCGCACCGACTTCGACGAGAGCACCGAGGTGACGATCACGACCGAGGAGGGTGCCAGCATCTACTACACGCTCGACGGTACGGATCCCACGAAGGAATCTACGCTCTACACCGCACCCTTCACCATCACCAACAGCTGCACGGTGAAGGCCATCGCTACCTACAATGCCATCGTTTCTCCGGTAGGCTCCGTAGAGTTTACGAAGAACGACTACTCGGGCACCAACACGATCTCCGACCTCATCGTCTATGGCGAGAGCAAGGATAGCGTTGTCGTCCACTTCGAGAATGCCAAGGTGGTCTATAGCGAGCAGGGTGACCTGGGCTACCACTACATCATCCGCGACGATGGATTGGCCATCGACCTGATGAACATCACCAAGTTCACTCTCCCGGTGGGTGCTTACAACCTGAAGGGCACCATGGCGCTGAAGGTCACTTACCAGAAGGGCTTGCTGATCGCCGAGGAGCTTGAGAGCACCAACTCTGGCAATATCTCCTTCGTATGGCCGGAGTCCTACGATATGGATCCGATCGAGATCGATCTCATCGACGTGAAGCTCCACAAGGGCGACCTGCTCAACCTCAAGAATGCTGAGATCTGGAGCTACAGAGGCACGACGAGCATCTACACCAACACGCCGAGCTACATCGAGCTGAAGGTGACCAATGCTGAGGACTTCGACCTCGAGAGTGGTTTCTATAACCTCACGATCTGGTACAACGATGCTTCTTCCGACTACTATGCAGGCAAGGTGAAGGTCATCAAGGCCGAGCGTGTTGATAAGCGTCCGGATGCTCCGGTGATCCTCGGCGAGGAGGAGTTTGTGGGCAAGACCACCGTCTCTATCGCTGCTACCGAGGGCCTGAATGTCTATTACACCCTCGACGGTACCGATCCTACCCGTCAGTCTACGGTCTATACCGAACCGTTCGCGATCACCGAGACCACGACGGTCAAGGCTGTCACCGCTTATCTCGACGACTACTCTGACATCGTCACCAAGACCTTCACGAAGGTCGGCGACTTCGAGACCAAGACCATTGCACAGCTCTTCGAGGGCCAGCAGGCTGTCGAGAATGTGACGATCAGTCTCAACAATGCCAAGGTGGTTTACACCGAGAAGCATGACGATGGCACGAAGGTGGCCATCCTCCGCGAGAATGGTCAGGCACTCGACGTCATCTCTGGCGTGCTCGACCTCCCGTTGGGTTCTACCGTCACCGGTACGTTCTTCGCCAGTGTCGATTTCAACGGTGGTATCTTCACTACCCGCGACGTACAGGGCGAGACCAACAGCTATGAGCTCGAATACACCATGCCGAGCGACGAGGGCTACAACGATCCGATCGAGACGACCGTGGCCGATGTCCACCTCTATCCCGGCGACCTCGTTAGCATCAAGGGTCTTCAGGTGCTGGGCCAGGATGGTCAGTACTATGGATTCACGGAGGACTACAGCTTCGTCAACCTCACCGACAATGATGAGTTGGCCAACACCGTCTCCGGTCAGAAGTACACCGTCCTCGGATGGTTCAACGCTCCGGGTACCGGCTTCGCCGATGGCAACGCTTCTCTGAAGGCTGTCAAGCTCACCGCTGATGATGTTACGAAGTATCACAACCAGACGATTGCTGAGCTCAACGTCCGCAGAGACCGCGAGGACAACATCCGTCTCGTGCTCGACAATGCGAAGGTGGTCTATGTACGCGCCAATCCTTACTACGGAACGAAGGATATCGCTCTCCGTCAGGATGGCAAGGCTGTCGTTCTCTACAACTCTACGCTGCCGCTCGAACTCAACAGCACCGTCTCTGGTACTGTGAAGCTCGACTTCTATGCCCTCGCTGGCATCCCGCAGTTGCGTGAGATCGATGGTGGTGTCACGACTGCCGACAGTCTGACGATCACGGCTGGTGCTTCTCAGGAGGTTGATCCTGTCGAGGTTACAATGGCCAACTACGACGAGCACAGAGCCGACGTCATCGTTCTCCGCCAGGTGAAGATCGTCTATGGCTCTCAGGCTGCCTATGCTATCGAGAAGGATGGTCAGAAGATCGCCTTCAAGAACGAGAACGAGGATGTCGATGTCGATGCACTCGTCAGCAACGACAACCTCTACGACGTCGTCCTGTGGTACAACGGCTACATCAATGAGGCTCCCGAGATGGAGTTTGTCAAGGCTGTCAAGGTCACCGATGTGGGCATCTATGGTGTGGAAGGCAACTTCGGTAAGGATGGCAACACCTACAACCTCCAGGGTGTGAAGGTGGGCAAGAACTACCGTGGTGTCGTGATCCGCGACGGCAAGAAGTTTACCAAGAAGTAAGTAAACATCTCTCTATAACAAAAGGGTGGGGAACTGATCCCCACCCTTTTTCATGCCTGTCCTCGCTACCCTTGATGCGAGGCGCCTTCCCCTTGACGGTTATAGTATCTATTGGGTTATAGCTCTTCCTTCAACTCATTGTATAGGTCCACAGGGCCTAAGTGCCAGTATTTGGTCTTCTCTGTTGACAACTTCTTGTAGAGTTTTGAATGATAGATGCGATGAAGGCTCTCCTGCAGCGTAAAACCATAGTCCTCGTGGAGATATTCCACCAGCCAGCTTATTTTTCCTGGCAAAAGCAGATGGAGGTTGTTTTGGCTTATCTGAAACATATTATTTCTCTATTTTAATTGATTCTATGAAATGTAGCGCAGTCAGTGCTTTTTCTGTGTGAAATAAGTACTGGTCAACCAGTTTGTAGGTTTTGAGCTCACGGATAAGTGTCTCGACACTGATAGCTCCAGTTTCGTATAATCCAAATTGTAGATATACTCTGTCATTGGCTACGGGGCCATACACGATGTCGTAATCGTGGATGAATCCTTTTTGGGTTCTATTCGCCATGACAAAATCCGCCCATTCCTTTGTGGGTTCTGAAAATGTAAGTCTTTTAAGATCTGTCAGTCTTTCTTCGTTAAACTCATACACGTTGACATAACCACAGGTTGTGTTGTTTTCAATCATACGTCTTTCCACCCATTCTTTAGCTTGTCTTTCCGAGGTGGTTGTATAGAAGCCTTTGCCATAATCGAGCAAACGATTAGGCTGGAGTATCAAAGGGCGTTCTATGACCTCTAAACTTCCGTGATATATCTTCATATCTTTTTCTTTTTTCTGATTTCAATAAATTCGTCAATCTCGGCTATTAACCATTGCCGTCCTTGTGTGTGAAGCGGCTCAAAGCATTCGCTAAGATAGTCTGTCACTCCATATTCGGAGAATAAGTCAAGCACTCGGTCTCCTGTCAGTCCCTTGACTGCTCCGTATTCTTCTATGCAGAATGAAACGAAGAGGGCTATGTCTTTGTCTTTTTTACTCATCAGAGTTCTCCTTATGTGTTGTTTGCATTTTTGAGATACAAAAATAATAAATTATTGCGATAGTCTGTTATGTAAAGGTGTCTTTTTGGTATTTTTAAGGTCGTTTAAGCGTAGAAAAACCAATTCGCCATTCCTTGACGCACCGCATTAGAAATGGAACGACTTGGTTCACACGTGAAGACAAACCTTTGCTTGCGTCCCGAACGCATCCCGAAGGCATCCCGAACGGTGGAAGGTCTCAGAACTCCTCTGTAGGAGGCGCTTGAATTCTCTCTTTTTAGCTTCCATTGGGTAGGGGAGGGTGCCGTGGCTGATCGTCCCATGGATAGTGATCCACTTCGGCGCAAAATGCAAATGAGCCGTGTTGTGTATTATGAATATTCTCTTTTTATTTGAAAAAGGATGCGGTAATTGTAAAAATGCATCTAAAATGTGAATTTCTATTGGAAATATTTTTTTATTTTCCAATTTTTACTTAACTTTGCGATGCTTGTGTAACCTTCTGTGGAGAATAAGCCTGTCCTAAGGGGGTGAAACAGCCTGCTGTGGGTTTGGCCCTGTGGCAAATAGCTCCGGTAGCGAAGATGGAATGAACGCGCGAGATTCTTGACCTCGTGTCGTCGTAGATGAAAAGAGAAATAAAGGCGAAATTATTTTATTATTAACCAGGGATGCCTCCATCGTCTCAATACTTTCCCAAGAGTGTAAGAACGTAGGAAGAATTCCATAAAAACAAACAATTATGAACAAAGCATTACGATTTGTGTGGTTGTCTTTGTTGACGCTAATCTGCGGAGTAGCTTCCGCGGGCACAGTAGTATTTGACCCTACCCAAGCGTCTGATGTAACAACGGGAGGTGGAACGACCATTACAAAAAATGGTATTACCCTGGCCATAACGAAGCAAAATCCGTCATGGCCAATTTCATTTGACGCAACGAAACAAGACGGTAAAGTATGTTATACTTTATATCAAGGCTCTAGAATTGAAATAACGCCCGATGCGTCATTAGGTAATATTATCGCGATTACCTGTGAATACTTCAATACCGGCTCGGGTGGAATTTACGAGATGACAAAATATGGAACAATAGTGCCAAATGGCCAGAGATATGAATTTGCAAATGGAGGTCTCAGAGCAATCCCTTTGCAACCTTATTATGGAAGTGTCTTTCTGACAAAGCTTACTGTAGAATATGATGGTGGAGAAGATCCTGGCCCAGGTCCAGGTGGTGATGTTGAACAGACGACAACGATTGGCCAGTTGATGCAGGGGGGGGGTAAATGTCACTTCTGCCAATATAAAGTTTACCAATGCACAGGTTGTTTATGCAGAGGGAAACAATTATATTGTTCGTGAGAACAATCAGGCCATTGATATTATGAATAGCAGTTTGGCTTTGTCGCAAGGTGATAAGCTGAACGGAACGGTGAAGCTCAATGTTACTTATAAAAATGGCATTTTAACAACTACCGATATATCAGCTTCGACTAATAGTGACAAGTTAATATCTACTCCAAGTGGTTCGACGGACTATGACCCAATACATTGCGCTACTGTGGCAGATATGTTAAAGTATCCTGGTGATTTACTTGTTGTGGAGAACGCAACTTATGATGGTTACAATGGATACTGTGCTGATCGTAAGCGATATTTTACTATTTCAAATGCGACAGATGTTGTGCCATATCAAAAATATGATATGACGGTTTGGTTTAATAATGTACTATACACCAATCCAAAAGTGAAAATCGTCAAGTTGGAGCCAGTTATTACGTCTCTTGATGCACCCGCTATTACGGGTGAAACTTCGTTCGAGGAAAGTACGACCGTAACCATCAACTCCGACAAAAACGTCGCCGCTATCTACTATACGACCAATGGTGATGAGCCTACGACCAGCTCTACCCCTTATACGGGTCCGTTCACTTTGACCGAGACTACAACGGTGAAAGCTATTGCGGCTTATAAAACAGTTGTTTCTCCTGTTGCAACCTGCGTTTTCGAAAAGATTGATGCTAACGTGACCAAGACGATAGCTGAACTTGCTGCGACTCAGAATGACTACCCCATGGTGAAGGTTAGCTTCACTAATGCGCAAGTGGTCTATGCTGATGGTAAGAATTTCATCCTTCGCGAGGATGGCAAGGCGCTTGACGTGATGAATAGCTCACTCAACTTGCAGCAGGGCGCATACTATCAAGGTACGGTAAGGTTGAAGGTGACTTGTGAGAATGGCATCTTGAAGGCCTCCGATGTCGAAGGCAAGACTGACGCCACGGAACTTACGCCTGTTTCTCAGCCAACGACCAAGCCCAATCCTATTGTATGTACGATAGCAGAAGCGGCTCAGCATCCTGGCGACTTGGTAAAGCTGGAGGGCTTGACCGTGACTAACTGGAATGGATATTACTCGTATGATGAGAACTTTGAAAATTATGTGTATTTCTCCAATGGTGCAGAGATGGACTTGCAAGATGGCAAGCAATATGATCTGACGGTGTGGTATAATGATAGAAACAAAAAATATAGTGGTAACTATTTCCCATTGACAAAGATAGTGGTAGCTACTCCCGCCATTACTCATCTTGATGCCCCAACTATTTCTGGTGATGCGCTGTTTGTCGAGAGCACGAATGTGAAGATTACCTCTCCTGTGGATGTGGAAGGCGTTGCTATCTACTACACGCTGGACGGTACAGATCCCACGACGGCATCCCAGCCTTACAACGCGCCTATCCCTCTGACCAAGACGACAACGGTGAAGGCGATTGCTGTTTATAAGTCTATAGTGTCAGACGTTGCTACTATGACGTTTGAGAAGTTCGACGCTAATGCTCCGAGGACGATTGCTGAACTTGCCAGTATTAAGGCTGACTTGGCAAGCGTGACGGTTAGTTTCGCCGATGCACAGGTCGTTTATGGTGAAGAGAATAATTATATTCTCCGCGAGAACATCGAAGGCAAGTACTATGCCCTTGATGTGCTGAATACGCAACTGCCGTTCAAGGTTGGTGCTACGGTATCTGGTACGGTGCAACTGAAGGTCGCCTTCAAGGCCAATCCGGCTGAGGACAATGGCGTGCTGAACACGGCGGATGTTGCTGAAACTTCCGATGCCGACTTGAATATTTCTCAAGGTACTTCTGTCATGCCTATTCCGTTGGAGGTGAGCGTTGTAGAGGTTAAAGACCATCCGGGTGATCTGCTCGTTGTGAAAGACGGAAAGTGGTACATTTTTGATGGAATGATTTATGGTTATGGAAACGGTACTGAATATGATGTGTATTTATCTAACCATTCGGATTACTCTTTCGGCGACAAAGCTGATCTGATTGATGTCATGCTGTGGTACAACGATGTATATACGGAAAAGACGTCTCCTCGTGCGAAGATTATTGGTGCGAAGGATACCTATGAGTACGTGATGACGGCAGCAGGATGGGGTACGATCATTATTCCGTTCGACTGTGAGAAGCCCGAGGGCTTGACTATTTATGAGTGCACCAGCGTAAATGATGGTAAATTGGTTGTTGAAGAGGTCAACTGCCTCAAGGCCAATACGCCGTATCTTCTGAAGGGCACAAAGGGCGAGCAGACGAATTATCTTCTTGAGGGTTATGCAGCTAAGCACGAAGACAAATATGAGAAGGGTGTGATGGTAGGTGTCTATGTCAAACAGGAGCCTCCATTGAATTCTTATATCTTGCAGAGCCAAGAAGCAGGATTGGCCTTCTATTGCCATCTTGATCAAGGTAATGGTGCATGGGTTGGTCCCAACCGTTGCTATATCAAACCGCAGGATGGAGGGCTCAAGAGCATCCAGTTCCCGGATGATGAAACAAATGGTGTGAGAACTGCCAACGCAGCCGACTCGACGCTCGTCGATGTCTATACGACGACGGGTGTCAAGGTGAAGCATCAGGTGGAGAAGGGCAAGGCCCTCAACGACCTGCCTGCTGGCCTCTATATCATCAACAATAAGAAAATCGTCAAAAAGTAAACTACTATGGATAAGCGTAAATATATGAAGCCTTCTTGCGAGGTTGTCACAGTGAATAGCTTGCAGCCACTTTTAGAAGTTTCTAGTGGAATACCAAGCATGAGGCCGGGAACAGAAGGTGGTCCTGCTCTTATAGGTAAAAGAAGAAATGATGTAATAAGGGAAATCGATCCCTGGAGCTGGGAATGCGTCCTTTGGAATCAAGAAAGTAATGATGTCGAGGACGAGTAGTCCTTTGGCATTGAACGCATAAACTAAGAATTGGTGTCTGTCATACAAGCGGTATGGTCAGGCACCAATTCTTCTTTCTGACGTGTCGATTACAGGTGACAATGTGGAGTCAAGTTTGTACGCTATTTTGACAAATCAGCACCTGTGTCTCTTGGCTGC
>ERZ780167.2808-NODE-2808-length-13206-cov-3.842598_pt1 | contig 13206 bp, 10 predicted proteins | sample MGYA00510982_ERZ780167 | MGnify/ENA primary metagenome ERZ780167 (study PRJEB29588, sample SAMEA2146107) | human gut metagenome | biome: human gut; feature: human-associated habitat; material: faeces | place: Denmark | collected 2008/2010 ... | reverse complement strand
AAGGCTACTCCTACCGGCTCCGTGGCCAAGTTTGCCGCTGCCGGTAAGCGTACCCGCAAGAAGGATCTGGGCATGATGGCCATGAGCTACGGCTATGTTTATGTTGCGCAGGTTGCAATGGGCGCGGATCAGAACCAGCTGCTCAAGGCCATGAATGAGGCTGAGGCTTATCACGGACCGTCCCTTATAATTGCTTACTCTCCCTGCATTAACCACGGCATTAACATGGGCTTTGCACAGGAGGAGATCAAGAAGGCGGTTGCGGCAGGCTACTGGCCGCTGTACCGTTTCAATCCGGAGCTGGCGCACGAGGGCAAGAACCCCTTCACGCTGGATTCCAAGGAGCCCACGGCAAGCTACCGCGACTTTATCATGGGTGAGAACCGCTATGCAACCCTTGCAAAGATGTTCCCCGAAAGAGCGGAGAAGCTGTTTGAAAAGGCTGAATCCGACGCGGCTGCCCGTCTTGAAAGCTATAAGAGACTGGCCGAGGAAAAATAATCGCGCATTTATAAAAAGAGCCCGGAATTTCCGGGCTCTTTTTGTGTGTTCGGGAGGCCTTTGGAAGATTAAAAAAGAACGCCGGGCGGGCGCTCTGTCGGTTGCTGAATTATGTAATAAAATAAAAAACGGACGGCAGAGAAGCCGTCCGTTTGGCGTTTTATCCGGTTACATCATCGGTAAGCAGCAGCTCAATGCCCTTACGGTTGATCTCGCGGGATTTTTCTTCGTGAATCATGTGCCCGCCGTTGCGCACCGTGGCGGAGTAGACATTTTCGATGGCGTCCTCAAAGGCCTCAAGCTGCTCCATGGGATGCCATTGATCACATTCGCCCCAAAAGATATATACATCATTAAGGGCGTGCATGTTTTCCATAACATCGGTATCGTCCCACTGTGCAACGGTCTGCATGGCGGTATCGAGATTTTTGGGGTCGGACAGCTGACTGAAGTATTCGTCGACAAGCTCGTCGGTTATCATGGTTTTGTCAAAATATGCGCTTTCCAGCGTTTTGGCTATCATGCCGCGATTGAAGAAGGTGAATTCAAAATCGCTTATTACGGGCTTGCCCGCATTGCGGATGACCGCCGGATAGGCATCGCCCACACCGCCCGGGGTTATAAGCAGCAGCTTTTTAACTCTTTCGGGGAAGGCCAAAGCAAAGTCCATAGCGATTATTGCGCCGCTGGAGAAGGCAAAGAAGTGCGCCTTGTCAATATTGAGCGCATTCATAAAGGAAAGGAGAAACTCGCTGTAATCCTCAATGAGAAGATCGCTGTCATTGCCGTCGGTGGAGCCGTGACCGAGAAGATCAAGGGCAATCACGCGGAAGCAGGCGGAGAAATCCTTCAGGTTATTGCGGAAGGTATACATCGATTGCCCTATGCCGTGTATGAATATTACCGGAGTGCCGTAGCCCTCTTCATAGTAGTGGACATTGACGCCGTCAACATCTATATACTGACCGAAGTCCTCATCCATGATCAGTTCCTGTTTATTTCCTGCCATGCTGCTACCTCGCTAATGATAAATTTATTTATGTGTGCCTTAAGGCTGTACTTTAATATATAATACTACAAAATGCACAGAAATACAACGGTAAAATTAAGTTTTTTGCGAATTTACATTTTTGACGCATTATTGCCGTGCTTTTAGAAAAAAGAGGGCATAATTGCGCCCGTGCGCAAAACGGGAACAGCTCAGTCGGTAACCACCGATACAGGCGGCAGCTCCAGACGCTCGGGGTGATTCAGCAGCGACTGTATCTCACGGAAGCATTTGGAATAGTAATAGCCGGAGGCTATACGCTCATCGCAGACTATGCCCAAAGGGAGCTGCTTTTCGGCAAATGTTTTTCCGTCACGCTCTTTTATTACATATTCAAGGTTGCCCATGGTAATTATCTGGCTGATGGTTCCGAAATCGTATATATGGTGATATATATGATTTGTGCGTATGCTGGCAAGGTTGCTGATTACCATGCTGGCATGGAAGGGGCTGGCCTTAAGCACGGCCTTGGGAAGCAGACCGTGCTTATCCGCCCATTTAAGCACACCTATGGCAAAGGGCATAAGCCACATAAGGCCGGTAAGCCGGCGCATGATGCCGTCGGTATCGTTGGTATTCTCCTCGCGGTTGCCGTTTACAAACTCCATTATTTTGCGGTTTACATCAAATACTGTGTCGGTAAGCTCAAAATCCAGCTTGCTCATGGTGCCCTCGGCGCCGTCGGCGCGCTGAACTACCATGGCGACGGTTAAGGAGCTGCGGGAGTATATGCGCTTGTTGACTAAAAACGGTTAAGCGCGGGATATTTTGCCACAGTGCGCACATAAGCGGCGATAAAAAGGGTCATGTAGCTTAAATTTACACCCTGAGCGCGCTTTGCGGCTATGTAGTCGTGCATGCTGTTATAGGGGAGATGCACCGTGAGGGCATTGCAGGCGTCGCTGCGCTTTACCATAATAAACGGCACTATCGTATAGAGCATATCCGCCCCGCGATAGCGCGTGCCGTCTTTTCTTTTCATGTAAATACCTCTTAAATAAAACAGAATTAATAATTGCGGTATTATTATACATAACGAAACGGGAAAAAACAAGAAAAAACCGTGAAAAACACAAAAAACGCGCAAAAATACGCGTTTTTCATGAGCTTTCAGTATTCGGAGGGCGTAAGCAGCACGGAAAGAGGAATTGTCCGGGCAAAAAATATGCTCAGTTAAGCAGCAGGGCGGCGGCGCAGAGCAGCACAAGCAGCCCGCCTGCCACGGCCCAGGCTATGCCGTAGCGAAACTGCCGCACGGCGGGGGAGCGCAGAAAAATCGCGGGTGCCTGCGGTGCGGGTGAGGCGGACGGCGTTTGCGCCGCTTCGGGATCTGCGGCGCTGCAGGAGGAGCCGCTTTGCCACATACGGCGGTTTTCGGCGGCAGCAAAAGCGTCATTTGCGCTCCGGGGCACCTGCGGCGCGAAGGCATGGCCGCACTGGCGGCAAAAGCGTGCCTGACTGACATTTTCCGCAGAACAAAAAGAGCATGTTTTCATAATTATATTTACCTTTCGGGATACAGAATTGCTTTCGGCTTTCAGCGCTGCTGCGAAAAAATAAAAGTTCGCAGTGCTGCGCAGAGAAAATTGTCTGTCCGACTTATATTATATTACCTGCTGCGCGTTTTTGCAAGAGGGGATTTGACCCCGGCGGCCGCGGAAACGATTGTCCGACAATGGGCTTTGTGTTATAATAAAAACGCTTGCCGGGTGCGGGCAGGAGGAATAATATGTTTTACGATACGGCTTTTTTCGATTTGGACGGCACTCTTACGGATTCCGTGCCGGGAATAGTGAATTCAGTGAAATATGCATTGGAAAAGGGAGGATATCCGCCGCTTACTCAGGCACAGCTGCGCTCCTGCGTAGGTCCGCCGTTAAGAGAGCAGTTTATGAAGCTGCTGAATGCGGACGAGGCGGAGAGCGCGCGCCTGTTGGGGCTGTACCGTGAGTATTTCTCGGTGCGCGGGATATACGAAAACTCCCTTTACGACGGAATATATGATATGCTGGAGCGGCTTTGCGCGCAGGGGCTGCGTATGGTGCTGTGCACCGGAAAGCCGGAAAAATTTGCACGGATAGTGCTGGAGCACTTTAAGATAGATAAATTCTTCCGCGATGTACTGGGCCCCACCATGGACGGAAAATATGACGACAAGGCGCAGGGGCTGGCGGTGCTGCTGGCGCGCTCGGGCGGAAAAAAGAATGTATTCATAGGGGACCGCTGCTTTGACGCGGATGCGGCCAGGGCCAACGGAATCCCCTGCATAGGGGTGCTTTGGGGCTGCGGGAGCAGGGAGGAGCTTAAGGAGCACGGAGTATGCATGCTTGCGCATACGCCCAAGGAGCTGGAGGAGCTGCTGCGCCGGGGTCCGCGCGGGGAGTAAGCCGGTCGTCCGGCGGCCTGATAATTATATCATTTATACAATACGGAGGAACGGCGGCCGTATCCGGCTGCGCGAAAACAGAAATATGAGCATTTTAACGGTTACGGGCTGCACTCACGGCTACGGTGCAAGGCAGCTGCTTGACAATGTATCCTTCCGGCTTTTGGCGGGGGAGCATGTAGGCCTTGTCGGTGCAAACGGAGAGGGAAAAAGCACTTTTCTTAACATAATAGCGGGCAAACTGACACCGGATGAAGGAAAGATAGAATGGTGCTCCCGCGTGACGGTGGGGTATTTGGATCAGGCCTCCACCCTTACAAAGGGAAAAACGGTAAGGGAGTGCCTGCGCGAGGCGTTTGACGAGATGGCAAAGCTGGAGGGCGAAATGCTGGCACTCTACGATGCCATGGCAACGGCAGCCCCGGAACGGGCAGAGGCCATGATGGCAGAGGCGGCGGAGCTTGGCGACCGGCTGGAGCACGGAGGATATTATACAATAGACACCCGTATCGACGAGGTGGCAAGCGGGCTGGGGCTATTGGACATAGGTATGGATAGGGATGTATCCATGCTCAGCGGCGGACAGCGTGCAAAGGTGCTGCTTGCAAAGCTGCTGCTGCGCAACCCGATGATATTGATACTGGATGAGCCCACCAACTTTTTGGACGAGGGACATATAGCCTTTCTGACGCGCTTTTTGCAGCAGTATGAGAATGCTTTTATACTGGTTTCGCATGATGAAAAGTTTTTGCAGGATGTAGTTAATGTTGTGTACCATGTGGAAAACGCCGTTTTAACGCGGTATACGGGCTCATACAAGGATTTTCTTGCGGCGCATGAGCTGCGGCGCAGGCAGAATCAGCAGGCCTTTGAGCGCCAGCAGAAGGAGATTGAAAGGCTGGAGGATTTTATTGCAAGAAACAAGGCGCGGGCGGCTACGGCAACTCTTGCGCGCTCAAGGCAGAAGCAGCTGGACAAGATGGAGATAGTTACAAAGGAACGGGAGCGCCCCAAGCCCTCTTTTTCCTTCCTGGAGGCAAGAACTCCTTCAAGGGAGGTAATAAGGGCGGAATCCCTCGTTATAGGCTATAATGAGCCGCTTAACCGGCCTATGGATTTTTTGCTGCTTCGCGGGGAAAAGGTAGCGGTGCGCGGCGTTAACGGACTGGGCAAGACCACCCTTATGAAAACACTGCTGGGGCTTATTCCCGCTCTGGGCGGTACGGTGGAGCTGGGCGACTTTTTAAGCATCGGCTATTTTGAGCAAGAGGATGAAGGCGGAGAGGAAACGGCGCTTGAGAACATTATGAGCTGCTTTCCCAATTTCACAAATGCCCAGGCGCGGGCGGCGCTTGCGCGCATGGGGCTTACAAAGGAGCATATCACCTCGCAGGTGCGCGTGCTTTCCGGCGGCGAAAGGGCGCGGGTGCGCCTGTGCAGGCTTATGAACAGGGAATGTAATTTCCTTGTGCTGGATGAGCCCACCAATCATCTGGATGTGGATGCCAAGGCGGAGCTTACGCGCGCGCTTTCGGAATATCGCGGTACGGTGCTGCTGGTATCGCATGAGCCGGAGTTCTATTCTTCCTTTATAACGCGGGTGGTAAACCTTGAGGAATATACGCTGAAGGTAATATGATAAAGGCCGCAAAGGGGCGAAAGCGAAAAGCACCGAGGCGGCGGTGGTCGCCGGCTGCAAAAAGGAAAGAGGGCGGCGGGTACGGCGGCGCCGGGAAGTGGGCGGCATAACGACGGCACAACAAGGAGGACATATGGAAGATATAATGTTTTACAGTCAGGAGCTGTATTTGCCTGCGGGCTGCTTTGATATATGCGACAATCTGCGTCCGGCAAGCGTGCTGGAGCTGTTTCAGGATGCGGCCGGGCGACATGCGGATATGCTGGGCAGCGGATATGAGGATATGAAAGCGGCAGGCAAGGCGTGGGTGCTTATGCGCGTGTGCTATCATATCGACAAAATGCCGGATTTCGGAAGCCGGGTAACGGTAAGCACATGGCCAAGGCAGGGCAGGCTGGATTTTGACCGCTATTATATGATAACATCGCCGCAGGGCGAGGTGCTGGTGCGCGGCAGCAGCAAATGGTGCGTGATAGACTTGGCTTCGCGCAGGCTGCTCAGAGAGCCGGGAATAATTTATCCCGGACAGGGGCGCGACAGTGCGGATATGCCGTCCGCGCTGAGGCTGCGCAGCCCCGAAAACGGGGAAAAGGCCGGAGAACTGCACGCTCTGCCCAGCCGGCTTGATCATAACGGACATATGAACAATGCGCGCTATGCGGATGCCGTTCAGGACGCGCTTGCGCCGGGGGAAACCATAGAGGATTTTGCAATATGCTATGAGCATGAGCTTGCACCGGGCGACTGCGCGCAGGTGTATTCCTGCCGGGAAGATGCCTCGGCTACGGTGTGGGGAGTACGTAGCGACGGCTGCGAGTGCTTTACGGCGCGGGCAGGCATAAAAAAGCCGTAAAAGCATAAAGAAAACAGCATGATACAGCATAGTACGATTTGCAAAAGCGCAAAGACGGCAGCGCGCGCATTAAACGCAGCGGGCATGACACTGCGCTGCACGGAGGAAAAATATATGGCCAAAAGAAGAATGCATCCTATGTGTGTTACCTGCCTTGTAAAAAAGCAGCAGGAGGCCGCCGCAGTGTTCGGGGGCAGCGCTCAGCAGCAGCTGGAATACATGCAGCTTGTAACGGGTACGGTAGCGGAAAACTGCCTTACGGATTCGCCTTCGCTGGTATTATATAAAATTACGGAGCGGGCAAAGAGCTTTATGCCCAAAGAAGATCTGTTTTTTGAGGAAAAGCGTAAATTCAACGAGCTGCTGCTTGTGCGTCAGGAGGAGCTTTATAAACGCATAAAGGCCTCCGACGATCCGCTGTTTACGGCTCTTATGCTGTCCATGACGGGCAATTATATTGATAACGGCACGGTGAAGGACATAAACGAGGAAACCCTTTACCGTATAATGTTTGATTTTAATGCCCTGCACTGCGACACGGGGGAGTATGAAAAAACAGCAGAAAGAATAAGAAGCAGCCGCCGTATTACCGTGCTGCACGATAACTGCGGCGAGGTGGTGTTGGATAAGCTGCTGCTGCGCTGCATAAAGGAAATGCGGCCGGATAAGGAGCTTATATCCGTGGTGCGCGGCGGCCCCGTGCTTAACGATGTGACCGTGACTGAGGCCCGTCAGGTGGGGCTGGATGAGTATGCCCGCATCGTAAGCAGCGGTAAGGCCATTGCCGGTACGGAAATTGAATATCTCTCTCCCGAAGCCAAGGAAGCGGTGTTCGGCGCAGACCTTATTATAGCCAAAGGTCAGGGCAATTTTGAAACAATGTGCGGCTGCGGACTGCCGGTAGTTTATCTGTTTTTGTGCAAATGCCCGCTGCAATGCCGAAAATTCGGGTGCGAACCGCTTACCGGCATGATGCGCGCGGAGGACGGGCAGTCGCTTTTTGACACCGTGGAATAGGGCCCGATGCCGGAGGGGCGGAAATATGGGCAAAAAAGAGACAAAAGCGTTCAAGAAGCAAAATCGAAAAAGCAAAGCGGACTGCGGCAATGCGCCGCAGTAAACCGCAAAAAACAAAAGCATAAAATAAAAAGCGATATCCGCAGCATTTGCCGCGGATATTGTTATATATTGCGTTGTAAGGCGTTTGCGAATATCATGCGAATATCGCTTTTGAACGGTCAGATGCGCTGGGCAATCTCTGCGCGGATATGGCTGAGGAAATCGTCCAAGGACATGGTTTTGGTTTCGCCCGTGTCGCGGTTGCGCACCGATACGGTGCCGTTTTCCGTTTCCTGCTGCCCGATGATAAGCATATAGGGAACGCGGTCCACGGCTTGCGCTTCGCGTATCATGTAGCCGATCTTTTCACTGCGGCGATCCAGCTCACAGCGGACGGAGGCTGCACGCAGCGCGTCATATACGGATTCGGCGTACTCCATGCTTTTTTCGGAAACGGGCAGCACCTTGACCTGCATGGGGGCAAGCCAAACGGGGAATTTGCCGGCATAGTGCTCGGTGAGTATGCCTATAAAGCGCTCGATTGAACCGAAAATAACGCGGTGTATCATTATGGGGCGCTTTTTGCTGCCGTCCTCATCCACATAGGTCAGACCGAAATTCAGCGGCATCTGGAAATCCAGCTGGATGGTGCCGCACTGCCAGGTGCGGCCGAGGGAATCCTGAAGATGGAAGTCTATCTTCGGGCCGTAGAAGGCGCCGTCGCCCTCGTTTACGGTGTAATCAAGCCCCAGCTTCTCCAAAGCGTTCTTAAGGCCGTTTGTAGCGGCCTCCCAGTCCTCATCGCTGCCCATGCTGTCGGTGGGGCGGGTGGAAAGCTCTACGGCGTATTTGAAGCCGAATTTGCTGTAAACCTCGTTTATCATGTGCACAACGCCCATGATCTCATCGGTTATCTGCTCCGGACGCATGAAGATGTGCGCATCGTCCTGAGTGAAGCAGCGCACGCGGAACAGGCCGTGCAGCGCACCCTTAAGCTCGTGACGGTGCACAAGCCCCAATTCGCCTATGCGCAGAGGCAGGTCGCGGTAGCTGTGCAGACGGCTCTGATATACCATAACGCCGCCGGGGCAGTTCATGGGCTTTATGCAGTAGGTCTCCTCGTCAATGACGGTGGAGTACATATTGTCCTTGTAATGATCCCAGTGCCCGCTGGTTTCCCACAGATGGCGGTTCATTATCATCGGGGTGGAAACCTCAACATAGCCCTCGCGGGTGTGAAGCTCGCGCCAGTAGTCGATAAGCGCGTTCTTGAGCTTCATGCCGCCGGGCAGGAAGAACGGGAAGCCGGGAGCCTCGTCGCAGAGCATAAACAGCCCCATTTCCTTGCCTATACGGCGGTGATCGCGGCGTTCAGCCTCCTCAAGCAGGCGGAGATATTCATCAAGCTCGGCCTGAGAGCGGAAAGCCACGCCCTTTATGCGGGTGAGCATTTTGTTGTTTTTGTCATTTTTCCAGTATGCGCCGGAAATGCCGGTAAGCTTAAAGGCCTTGAGAGCCTTGGTGTAGCAAAGGTGCGGGCCGGTGCACATATCGATGTAGTCGCCCTGCTGATAGAAGCTTATAACGGCATCCTCTGGCAGGTCGTCAATGTGCTCCACCTTATATTTTTCGCCGCGCTCCTGCATGAGGGCGATGGCCTCGGGACGGGGCAGAATAAAGGGCTTGATGGGCAGGTTTTCCTTTATAATGCGGCGCATTTCGTTTTCGATGGCGGGCAGGTCGTCCACGGAAAGGGCGGTGTCGCCAAGGTCAACATCGTAATAAAAGCCCTTATCGGTGGCGGGACCGTAGGCGAAATCCGCCTGCGGATACAGGTGCATTATAGCCTGAGCCATAATATGTGCGGCGCTGTGGCGTATTACATGCAGCTCCTCGTCGGCAGGGCATTCAGCAACAGTGCCGTTATTATAGATGATCTTCATAGTGATATTCCTTTCCTGCCTAAGCCCTCCGGGCCGAAAGCAGCTTTATAAATATAAATATTAAATATATCTTCAGAGGATATATCAATATATTTTTCGTTTGTTAAAGGCTTTGTTTTCGCCTTATGCGGGAATATAAAAGCCGAAAACCGTGAAATAATTATACACCCCGCCTGCACGGCTTGTCCAGCTTATAATGCAGGAAATCGGGCAAAAGGAGCATAAAATACGGGCAGCGCCGGGCTTATATGCCCTGCATACGCCGTTCGATGTCCTCAACATAGGTGCGGGTCTTTTCGTCCTCCTTAAGAGCCTGACGGATGCGGCCTATGCCGTGGATCACCGTGGCGTGGTCCCGTCCGCCGAATTCCTCGGCTATACGGGGGAAGGAAAGATCGGTATGCTCGCGGCAAAGGTACATGGCAATGTGGCGGGGCAGCACTATTGCGGCATCGCGCTTTTTGCCCACCAGCAGCTCGGTGGGAATGTCAAAGTAGGAGGCCACCGATTCCAGAATCTTATCGGCGGTTATGCGCCGCTGTGCGGAGGTGTGATAATCCCTTAAAGCCTCGGTTATAAGCTCCATGGTAATGGGGCGGCTCATGGTGGTGGAATAGGCCACTATGCGCTTGAGCGAGCCCTCCAGCTCACGCACGTTGTCGCTGGCGCGCTCGGCTATGTAAAACAGCATCTCGTTTGTAAGCTTTGCGCCGCAGGCCTCAGCCTTAAGGGAAAGGATAGCCACCCGCGTTTCAAGGTCGGGCGGGGTAACATCCACAATAAGACCGCCCTCAAAGCGGGAGCGCAGACGGTCCTCCAGCGTGGCTATTTCGCGCGGGGGACGGTCGGAGGTGATGATTATCTGCTTGTTGGAGTTTACAAGGTCGTTTATGTTGTGAAACAGCTCCTCCTGAGTTTTTTCCTTGTTGCGAAGAAACTGGATATCGTCTATCATCAGCACATCTACGGTGTTGCGGTATTGCGCGCGGAACTGCGCCGTGCGGTTTTTACCTATGGCGTCAATGAATTCATTTGTGTACTTTTCGCAAGTGGTATACATTACCCGCATGGAGGGCGTGGTATCAAGAATATAGTTGCCTATTGCATGCATAAGATGGGTTTTTCCAAGGCCGACGCCGCCGTATATAAACAGCGGGTTGTTAAGCGCCGCCGGGGATTCCGCAACGGAAAGGGCTGCGGCCTGGGCGAACTGGTTGCCTGCGCCGATAACGAAGGTGTCAAAGGTGTATTTTTCGTTCAGCATGGGGCGGGAAGCGGCGGCTGTTGCGCCGGAGGCATAGTTTTTGGCCTCGTTTTCCAAAATGAGCTCCACATTCAGCTCGCGGCTCCAGGCGCAGTTTACCACCATTTTAAGGTACTTGCAATAGCAAAGATCGGGATTGGTAAGCATGTTGCGGTGCAGAACCGAGGGTACGCTCAAATACAGCGTGCTGCCCTGAAGCGCCACCGGTTTTATAAAAGAAAACCAGGTCCGATAATTGGTGGAGCCTATTTCCTTTGTGGATTTGAGCATGTTGTCGGCTATTTCCCAAGTGGAGTTCAGATCCTGCATGATGCTACCCCCGATAAATTTGGTTATATGTTAACATAAGAAGCCTGCGTAAAGATGCGTATCGCAGCACGCCTGTTCGGCCGCAGAAAACAGCCTTTGTTTTTATTAAACGGAAAAGGCAGGCTCCTGTGAATAACTGTCGCGCGGATACATATAATATCAAAAAACCTGTGGAAAAGCAATGTTTTTTTTAATAATTCGGCAAAAAACAGGGTGAAATCATGGTGAAAATTTTGCTCAAGTTGTGGATATACCATATGTTGTGGATAACCGCGCAGGCGCACACAAGCAGCCTTTTGCAGGATAACATGGAATAAAAAATAAAGGGGCAAAGCGTACCGGTCTTGCCCCAAAATGCCTGTTTTGTTTTCGCGGCCGTGATAAGCACTATAATTCCGGGGCGACGGAGTCGATATATTCCAAAGCCCGTGCGGCTATATAGCGGTAGCGCTCCGCCTTGCCTCCGCGAATCTTTTTATCCGCAGGGGCAATTATACCGAAGTTAATATTCATGGGCTGAAATGCGCGTCCCTCGCCGGAGGAAACATAAAGCCCCAGTGCGCCCACGGCACAAATATCGGACAGCTCCGGCTCCGGTTTGCCAAGACAGTCGTGCGCCATGGCAATGCCCGCAAGCATGCCGGAGGCGGCGGATTCGATATAGCCCTCCACGCCGGTGATCTGCCCGGCAAAGTAGATGTCGGGTCGGCTCTTGAGGCGGTAGTTGCGGTTAAGCAAGCGGGGGGAGCATAAAAAGGTGTTGCGGTGCATAACCCCGTAGCGGACAAATTCGGCGTTTTCAAGGCCCGGAATCATGCTGAAAACGCGCTTTTGCTCGCCGAATTTAAGATGGGTCTGGAATCCCACAAGGTTATAAAGGGTCTGCGCGGCGTCGTCCTGACGCAGCTGAAGCACGGCATAGGGCTCTTTTCCGGTGCGGGGATCGGCAAGCCCGACGGGCTTCAGCGGGCCGAAGGCAAGGGTCTGCCGGCCCCGCGCCGCCATGACCTCCACCGGCATGCAGCCCTCAAACACGGCGTCGGCTTCAAACCCGTGCACGGGCGCCGTTTCCGCGTTCAAAAGGGCGTCCACAAAGGCATCGTATTGCTCATGCGTCATGGGGCAGTTGAGATAATCGTCGCCGCGGCCGTATCTGCCGGCACGGAAAACCTTGCTCATATCCACGGAATCGGCGGTGATTATAGGGGCTGCGGCATCGTAGAAGTGCAGATATTCCTGCCCCGTAAGCTCGGCTATCGCCTCGGAGAGGGCGTCGGAGCAGAGCGGGCCTGCGGCTAATATGCATTTGCCATCGGGCACGCGCGTAAGCTCGGAGCGCACGAGAGTGAAGTTATCAAATGCGCGCAGACGGGCTTCAACATCGCGGGAGAGACCTTCGCGGTCCACCGCCAGCGCACCGCCTGCCGGCAGGGCATTGGCATCGGCGCAGCGCATGATCAGGGAATCAAGCCGGCGCATTTCCTCCTTAAGCAGCCCGGCTCCGTTTTCAAGGCGCGCAGAGCGCAGGGAGTTGGAGCATACAAGCTCTGCAAAGCTCCCGGTTTTATGCGCGCCGGTGCTTTTTTCCGGGCGCATTTCGTACATTGTTACGGCTATGCCGCGGCGCAGCAGCTGATATGCGGCCTCGCAGCCGGCAAGCCCGGCACCGATAACGGTTACATTCATGGTTTATCTCCTTGTGTGGGGGATTTGTGCATTTGCGGGCGTTTGCCCGAAATAAAAGGGCGGGCCTTGCATAATGCCCGCCGGATTTTTATAAAATAACGGCTGCGATCAAGCCTTGACCGTATCCTTTTCGGCTGTTGATTCCCGCTTTTTTGCAGCCGGCTTTTTTGCGGAGACGGCTTTTTTTGCAGCGGGCTTTATCGTTTTTTCGCCGGCCGTTTTCTTGGCGGCTTTTTTTGCCGGAGCTTTTTTTGCCGCTGTTTTAGCGGCTTTTTCGCCGGAGGTCTTCTTTGCGGCGGTTGTCTTTTCGCCTTTTTCTTTTGCTGCGCTCTTTTTTTCCGCCTGAGCGGCCTTTGCCAGCTTTTTTTCGTAGCGGAGTTTATCGGCGGCGCGGGTGGGACAGTCAAGGTTCATGCACATTTTCCGTCCTCGGTAGCCCTCGATTATATAGCTGCCGCATTCCGGGCATATTTCGCCGGTGGGCAGGCCGCTGGAGGCAAAATCACATTCCGGGTAGC
>ERZ780167.2804-NODE-2804-length-13228-cov-4.555530_pt1 | contig 13228 bp, 6 predicted proteins | sample MGYA00510982_ERZ780167 | MGnify/ENA primary metagenome ERZ780167 (study PRJEB29588, sample SAMEA2146107) | human gut metagenome | biome: human gut; feature: human-associated habitat; material: faeces | place: Denmark | collected 2008/2010 ... | reverse complement strand
CCACCTCGACCACCGTCTCGATGGTCTTCGGACTGCTGGGCGCCGCCGTCGCCGCCGCCCTGTTCCGCATCGCCGGCAACCCGGGGACCTCCTTGCAGGACCTCTCGCAGTTCATCAACACGGGCAAAGCCATGGTCATCATCGCGGCGATCCTGTTGTCGGTGGCGCTGGCCTTCGTGGCCGGAACGCTTTTCATGTACATTTCGCGCCTCATCTTCTCGTTCCGCTACGCCGCCGTCTTCCGCCGCTGGGGAGCCGTCTGGTGCGGCATCTCGCTGGCCGGAATCCTCTATTTCGCGCTGTTCAAGGGGTTGAAAAGCTCGGGACTGATCCCGACCTCCGTTTCGGCCTACGTCGGCGACCACGTCCTCGTGACGCTCCTCGCCTTCTGGGCCGCGGCGTCGCTCCTCCTCTACATTTTCCAGCGCATGCGGCTCAACATCATGCGCATCACGATCCTGTCGGGAACCTTCTCGCTGGCCCTTGCCTTCGCGGGCAACGACCTGGTGAACTTCATCGGCGTGCCGCTGGCCGGCTACGACGCCTGGCGCATCGCCGGCGAGGCGGGCAGCGAAACGATGATGATGGGGGCGCTCGAAGCTCCCGCCCGGGCCAACTTCCTGCTGCTGGGCGTCTCGGGACTGATCATGGTGCTGACGTTGTTCTTCTCGAAAAAGTCGCAGCACGTCACCGAGACCGAACTGTCGCTCGCCTCGCAGCACGAGGGCGACGAACGCTTCGGTTCGACCCTCATTTCGCGCAGTCTGGTGCGCGCGACGCTGGTGATGAACACGATGTGGACCGGGCTGATTCCGGCGCGGGTTCAGAAGGCCATCGACCGGCGTTTCGAGCCGCTCCCTGCCGAGGAGCGTTCGTCGGCCCCCTACGACATGGTCCGCGCCGTGGTCAACCTCACCGCCGCGTCGATCCTGATCGCCATCGCCACCTCCTACAAACTGCCGCTGTCGACGACCTACGTGGTCTTCATGGTGGCCATGGGATCGTCGCTCGCCGACCGCTCGTGGGGCCGCGAAAGCGCCGTCTACCGCATCACGGGCGTGATGGCCGTCATCTCGGGGTGGTTCATCACGGCGCTCGGAGGATTCCTCATCGCGCTGGCCGTGACAGCCCTGCTGCTGTGGGGCGGCTGGATCGCCGTGGCAGCCCTCACGGCGCTCTGCGCCTGGCTGCTCGTCCGCAGCCACCTCAAGACGCCCGGACTGAAAGAGGAGGCCGAAAAGGCCCTGCTGCCGCTCGAAACGGCCGAGACCCCCGACGAGGTGCTGTGCGCCTGCATCGGCGAGGTCTGCACGACGATGCAGGAGGTCACGCGCATCTACAACCGCACGCTGGTAGCCGTCTTCAAGGAGAACCGCAAGGTGCTCAAGGAGATGGTGCGCGACTCGAACCGTCTTTTCGAGGAGGCCCGCATCCGCAAATACAACGTCATGCCGACGCTGCGCCGCCTGCAACGGTGCGACATCGACACGGGGCACTTCTACGTGCAGGTCACGGACTACCTTTCGGAGGTGACCAAGGCCCTGATCCACATCACGCGCCCGGCATTCGAACACATCGACAACAACCACGAGGGCATGTCGAAGGAGCAGATCGTCGACCTGATGCGCGTGAACGACCAGGTGGAGGCGATTTTCGACAAGATCAACGACATGCTGGCGACGAAGGATTTCTCGGACCTCGATCTGGTGCTCGAAATGCGCGACAAGCTCTTCGACACGATCGTCGAGGCGATCAAGAGCCAGCTGCGGCGCATCAACGACGTCCCGTCGGGCAGCACCCGCGCCGGGGTGCTCTACCTCACGATCCTCAACGAGACGAAGACGATGATGCTCCAGTCGCGCAACCTGCTCAAATCGCAGCAATATTTTCTGGAGGCCAAAAAATAATGCCGATACGCCATCGTGCAGACAATCCACCCAAACCCTCCTTTGAAAAGGAGAGCTTCAAAAAGCGCCGTGTAACGAAAATGCAACGGGTCCGTCATTTCAGCGAAACGACGGACCCGTATCTTTGCACTGTGAAAACCGGAGAACCGGATTCACAAGTTGGTTTTAGGTTACATAAGTAGGTTAGTGGGAGATGCAGTGACGCGACGTCGCGGCATCTTCGTTTTTGTCAAAAGATGCCGCTTCGCTAAATCACCCTTAAAAAAGGGCGGCTTGAACACGACCGGACAATTATTCCGAATCCCGCTTGTCAAGCGGGTTCTCCATATCCTTGAGGTGAATCTCCAGCGCCCGGACCGAGATCTGAATCTCCCAGATCGAAACGCCCAGCGAACCGACCAGCAGCAGCAACGCCGCACCGAAGACATAAGCCGAAAGCAGCATCAGCCCCACGTAGATCAGAAACATCGTCACCACGCACAGGAACAGACTCGTGACGCCCAGCAACTGCATCGTGCGCGTGAGGTGGAGCCGCCGGCGGAGGTTGTCGATCTGCGCGCGCGTCACCTTCGAGGGGTGCTGCAAATGCTGCTCCTTGAGCGTGCGCACCAATTGCGCATAGGACAGAAACCGGTTGGTGTAGGCCAGCAGAATCAGCGACACGGCCGAAAACAGCAGGGCGGGGGTCGTAAGCGAGAGTTCTTCCATCGTTATCGGGATTTACGCTGCAAAGATACGCTTTTTATCAAAGCCAAAGGCGAAAGGTTGTAAATGAAAAATTCACCTTTCATCTTACACCTTTCACCTTACAAAGCGGCGGGACCCGGGGGCCGGATGCGCAACTCAAACCCCCGGGCCGTAATCCGCCGCACCAATCGTCGGCCGTCAGTGATCGGTCTCCACCAGCCGGAAACGGCGGTTGAATTTCAGTTCCAGTCCGTTGTCGAGGGTGATCTCATGGTTGCGGCCGTCGCGTTCGACACCCCGGACGTGCCGCCCCGGATAGTTCGCAGCCACGAATTTCAGGATCGGCTGCGGAATCAGCCCGTCGGGCACGACACCCCCCGGCCGCTCGACATCGGTCCACTCGCCGCGGGCGTCGAAGTCGATCTTCGTACCGTCGGCCAGCTTCACCTCATAGCTCGGGGCCACGCCCTTCTCCATCGTGGCGGAAACCACCTCGATGTCGTGAAAATACTTTTTCACCAACGTCTTCGCCGCATCGGGCAGTTCGTGCATCCTGACCGGAACTTCGTCACCGCCGGCGAACGCCGCCGTCGCAAAAAGCCCCGCACCCAGCAGGGCAATCCAGAATCTTTTCATCGTTTTTCGTATTTATACACTCCCGCCCCTGCAAAAGCAGGGCCACAAACGCCGCAACGCCTTCCTGTAACTATTGCATGTCCCGGAAGGCGCCGTCAATACCTGATCGTAGGTATTTTTTAAATTTTTATAAAAAATTGTAACCGCTCTTTGGCCGGTGTGAAAAAAATAACGTATCTTTACCGACCGAAATAGGACAATTATCATCTCAAAACGAACAATATCATCTATGGAACTGAACAAAACCTTTATCGACGGGCTTTGGAGCAAAGAGATCAACGTGACGAGCTTCGTACAGACAAACATCACCCCCTACCTGGGCGACGCCTCGTTCCTCGCAGGACCTACCGAGCGAACGAAGCACATCTGGAACCTCTGCCTCAAGGCCCTCGAAGAGGAGCGTCAGCATAACGGCGTCCGCGCGCTGGACAACAAGACCGTTTCGACCGTCACCTCGCACAAGGCCGGCTACATCGACCGCGAAAACGAGCTGATCGTGGGCCTGCAAACCGACGAACTGCTCAAGCGCGCCATCAAACCCTTCGGCGGCATCAACGTCGTATCGCGCGCCTGCAAGGAGAACGGCGTGGAGGTCGACGAGAAGGTGAAGGACATCTTCACCCACTACCGCAAGACGCACAACGACGGCGTGTTCGACGTCTACACCGAGGAGATCCGCTCGTTCCGCTCGCTGGGCTTCCTGACGGGTCTTCCCGACAACTACGCCCGCGGCCGCATCATCGGCGACTACCGCCGTCTGGCCCTCTACGGAACCGACCGCCTGATCGAGGCCAAGCAGGAGGACCTCCGCAACCTCACCGGCCCGATGACCGACGCCCGCATCCGCCTGCGCGAAGAGGTCGCCGAACAGATCAAGGCCCTGAAGGACATCCGCACGATGGGCGAATACTACGGACTGGACCTCAGCCGCCCGGCGCATTCGGCGCAGGAGGCCGTGCAGTGGGTCTACATGGCCTATCTGGCCGCCGTCAAGGAGCAGGACGGAGCCGCCATGTCGCTGGGCAACGTATCGTCGTTCCTCGACATCTTCATCGAATACGACCTCGCGCACGGGACGATCGACGAGTCGTTCGCCCAGGAGCTGATCGACCAGTTCGTCATCAAGCTGCGCATGGTGCGCCACCTGCGCATGCAGTCCTACAACGACATCTTCGCCGGCGACCCGACGTGGGTGACCGAGGCCATCGGCGGACGCTTCAACGACGGTCGCACGAAGGTGACGAAGACCTCGTTCCGCTTCCTGCAAACGCTCTACAACCTCGGTCCTTCGCCCGAACCGAACCTCACGATTCTCTGGAGCCCCGAGCTGCCGCAGGGATTCAAGGACTTCTGCGCCAAGGTTTCGGCCGACACCAGCTCGATCCAGTACGAGAACGACGACCTGATGCGCGAAGTGCGCCACTCGGACGACTACGGCATCGCCTGCTGCGTCTCGTTCCAGGACATCGGCCGCCAGATCCAGTTCTTCGGCGCCCGCACCAACCTGGCCAAGGCCCTGCTGCTGGCCATTAACGAAGGTCGCTGCGAGAACACCGGCACGCTGATGGTCAAGGGCATTCCGGCGCTGTCGGAGGGTCCGCTGCGCTTCGAGGAGGTGATGCGCAACTACAAGATGGTGCTCAAGGAGATCGCCCGCGTCTACAACGAGGCCATGAACATCATCCACTACATGCACGACAAGTACTACTACGAGAAGGCCCAGATGGCATTCGTCGACACCGATCCCCGCATCAATCTCGCCTACGGCGTGGCCGGTCTCTCGATCGCCCTCGACTCGCTCTCGGCCATCAAATACGCCCGCGTGACGCCCCGCCGCAACGCCGAGGGGCTCACCGAAGCCTTCGACATCGAGGGTGAATTCCCCTGCTACGGCAACAACGACGACCGTGTCGACCACCTGGGCGTGGACCTCGTCTACTACTTCAGCGAGGAGCTGAAGAAGCTGCCCGTCTACAAGAACGCCCGCCCGACGCTGTCGCTGCTGACGATCACCTCGAACGTGATGTACGGCAAGAAGACCGGCGCAACGCCCGACGGACGCCTCAAGGGCGTGGCCTTCGCCCCGGGAGCCAACCCGATGCACGGCCGCGACAAGAGCGGCGCCATCGCTTCGCTCGCCTCGGTGGCCAAGATGCGTTACCGCGACTCGCAGGACGGTATTTCGAACACCTTCTCGATCGTGCCCAAATCGCTCGGCCCGACGGCCGGAGAGCGTATCGAGAACCTCGTGACGATGCTCGACGGCTATTTCACCAAGGGCGCACACCACCTGAACGTCAACGTACTGAACCGCGAGATGCTCGAAGACGCCATGGAGCACCCCGAGAAATATCCGCAGCTGACGATCCGCGTCTCGGGCTACGCCGTGAACTTCACCAAGTTGAGCCGCGAACACCAGCTCGAAGTCATCAGCCGCAGCTTCCACGAAAGGATGTAACGGCTTGAAAAGCCGCTTTTAGGGGCGGGCGCAGGATTTGCATACCGGAACCCGGTTTGCGCCCGAACCCCCTTATTCAAAAACAAGGAACAATCATGCTTCGTGTACATTCTTACGAATCCATGGGAACATTCGACGGGCCGGGACTCCGGCTCGTCGTTTTCCTCCAAGGCTGCAATTTCCGCTGTCTCTACTGCGCCAACCCCGACACGATCGAGGCCGGAGCGGGCACATTGACCGACCCTGCGGAGATCCTGCGCATGGCCGTCGACCAGAAGCCCTTCTTCGGGCGGCGCGGCGGCGTGACCTTCTCGGGCGGGGAACCCACCTTCCAGGCCGCGGAACTCGTTCCGCTCGTAAAGTCGTTGAAGGAGGCCGGCATCCACGTCTGCATCGACTCGAACGGCGGGGTGTGGAACCCGGCCGTCGAGGAGCTGCTGGGGCTGGTCGACCTGGTGCTGCTGGACGTGAAGCAGGCCGATCCCGAACGCCACCGCGCCCTCACCGGACGCGAAAACGCGCAGACGCTCCGCACGGCCGCCTGGCTCGAAGCCCACGGAAAACCCTTCTGGCTACGCTACGTGCTGGTTCCGGGCATCAGCGACGCCGAAGCCGACATCCGTGCGCTGGGCGAACGCCTCGGCGGCTACAAGTCGGTCGAGCGGGTCGAACTGCTCCCCTACCACACCCTCGGAGTGCATAAGTACGAGGCGATGGGGCTGGAGTACAAACTCCGCGACGTGCGGGAGAACACCCCCGAACAGCTCGACCGCGCCGCGGCCCTGCTGCGCGAATACTTCCCGACGGTGGTGGTCAACTGACCCGAAGGGGACGTCCGTCGGAGGGAGTGCGGACAACCAAAAATCCGGGACGCCGCGGCGAAAACGCACGGCGGTCCCGGATTTTTTTCGTACCTTCGCCGGAAATCCATTTCTGCGACAATGAAGAACCGACTTCCCGACCTGAACGTCCCGGCCCGCGAACGCATCGGCTGGGTGGACCTCCTGCGCGTGATCGCCTGCTTTCTGGTGGTCTTCTCCCACAGCTGCGACGCCTTCGTCGCCGTGTTCGACAGCGACCGCGCCACCTTCCTGCAAGGAGCGTTGGCAGGCAGTTTCGTCCGGGCCTGCGTGCCGCTGTTCGTGATGATGTCGGGCGTGCTGCTGCTGCCCGTGCGGACCGGAACGGGGGCTTTCTACCGCAAGCGGATCGGCCGCGTCCTCCTGGCGCTGGTCTTCTGGTCGCTGACGCTGCCCGTGCTCTACTACCTGTATATGCGCTACGTCGGGACCTCCAGTCCGTCGATCGACCCCGCGCTGTTCACCGGCGAAGCGACGCTGCACAAGATGTGGACCTTCGTCTTCAACTTCTGCTACGACACCACGCCGCTCTGGTATCTCTATATGCTGATAGGACTTTATCTGATCATGCCGCTGATCAGCCCGTGGCTCGAACGGGCCTCGCGGCGCGAGTTGCAGAGCGTCCTCGCGATCTGGGGCGTGACGCTGCTGCTGCCCTACGTGAAGATGCTGGCCCCGGCGCTCGGCTACACGGGCAATTACGGCAACACGGGGCTTTACGGCGTCTGCGACTGGAACGAGTTCGGCACGTTCCACTACGTCTCGGGCTTCGCCGGTTACCTCGTACTGGCCTTCTACCTCGTGAAATTCCCGCCCGCATGGAACTGGCGCAAGACATTGGGCATCTGCATCCCGACCTTCCTCGCCGGATACCTCGCCACGGGGCTGGGTTACGTGGTGATGCAGAAACATTTTCCGGGCAACTACGCCTACCTCGAAATCGTCTGGTATTTCGCCGGCATCAACGTCTTTATGATGACCGCCCCGGTCTTCATCCTCGTGCAGAAGGCCGCCGCACGGCCCCGCGCATGGCTCTCGCGGCTGGCGGGCGCGACGTTCGGCATCTATCTCTGCCACTTCATCTTCGTTCAGGCCGGCTACGACCTCGTGCAGCGGATTCCGGGACTTCCCGCGCTGGCGCGCATCGCGCTGATCGCCTGCGGAGCCTTCGCCGTGAGCTGGGCGGTGGTGCGGCTGATGCAGCGGTGGAGCGTGACGCGCCGGCTGGTAGAGTAATGCGCTACCAGCACTCGGCCTTGTCTTTCAATTCGGGAATCCGGTCTTTCGTGAAGACCGGATTTTTGATGCCCTGCCGCTTCTGGGCCGTGTAGTCGGCCAGCAGCAGGAAGGCCAGACGGCCCAGCAGCACGATCGCCGCCAGATTGCACAGCGTCATCAGCGCCATCGTCACATCGGCCAGGCTCCATGCCAGATCGAGCGTCGCCACGGATCCGAAGAGCACCATCGCGCCGACCAGCAGCCGGTAGAGCGTCAGCGCCCACGACCGCGGAGTGATGAAGCGGATGTTGGCTTCGCCGTAGTAATAATTGCCGATAATCGACGAAAAGGCGAACAGGAAGATCGCCACGGCGACGAACACCCCGCCCGCGGGACCGATCTCGCTCTCCAGAGCCGCCTGCGTCAGCTGAATGCCGTTGAGCGAGGCGTCGGGAACGCCCCCGAACAGGATGATGAAGGCCGTGCAGGTGCAGATGACGAGCGTATCGGTGAAGACCCCGAGGGTCTGGATAAGCCCCTGCTTCACGGGATGCGAAACGTGAGCCGTGGCGGCGACGTTCGGGGCCGAACCCATACCGGCCTCGTTGCTGAAAAGTCCCCGCTTGATGCCCTGCATCAACGCCGCGCCGACCGCGCCGCCCAGCGTCTGCTCCCAGCCGAAAGCGTCGGCGACGATCAGTTCCAGCACTTCGGGCAGCCGCCCGAGGTTGAACAGCACGACGCCCAGCGCCAGCACGATGTACCCCAGCGCCATAATCGGGACGATCACGCCGCTGACACGCGCAATGCGCCGTATGCCTCCGAAGATGATGAGCAGCGTCAGCGCCGTGAGCACGACGCCCACCCACACACGATCGGCGCCGAAAGCTCCCTCCCACGCGGCGCAGATCGTGTTGCTCTGCACCGAGTTGAAGGCGAATCCGAAGGTCACGGAGATCAGCACGGCGAACAGCACGCCCATCCACCTCCGCCCGAGGCCGCGTTCCATGTAGTAGGCCGGGCCGCCGATGAAAGAGTCCCTGCCGCGGCGTTTGTAAAGCTGCGCGAGGGTCGACTCGACGAAAGCGCTCGCGGCGCCCACAAGGGCGATGACCCACATCCAGAAGACCGCGCCGGGTCCCCCGACGACGATGGCCGTGGCGACGCCCGCGAGATTCCCCGTGCCGACGCGGCTGGCCAGCGACACGGCGAAAGCCTGGAACGACGAGACGTGCCGCTCGCCCTTCGGGCCGCTTCCGGCCGACTCGCCCAGCACGCGCATCATCTCGCCCAGCAGGCGGAACTGCACGCCCCGCGTGCGCAGGGTGAACCACACGGCAGTTGTGGTTTGATGTAGAATTTCGATAAGATACAACAATTCGCCAAAGAGGGCGCCAACGTGGCGTGTTGTGGTTTGATGTAGAATTTCGATAAGATACAACGCCCAAGTATTACGAAATGACATTGCGAGTGTTGTGGTTTGATGTAGAATTTCGATAAGATACAACACTGGAAGCGCAAGATCGGGCAGGCGCCCGGTTGTGGTTTGATGTAGAATTTCGATAAGATACAACTCAAACTCGTTGCTTCGTTGGCTGCGTGTGTTGTGGTTTGATGTAGAATTTCGATAAGATACAACAGGAATGGCCGAGTCTGTGACGTACGCGCTGTTGTGGTTTGATGTAGAATTTCGATAAGATACAACCCTTTACTTGACGATATATGCTACGTGCGGTTGTGGTTTGATGTAGAATTTCGATAAGATACAACTCGGACAACAACACCTACAACCGTGGTAATGTTGTGGTTTGATGTAGAATTTCGATAAGATACAACACGCGGTCTCGAGCATTGATAAAATCGATCGTTGTGGTTTGATGTAGAATTTCGATAAGATACAACGCGACGACTAGCTTTTGTAGTGCCGGCGTAGTTGTGGTTTGATGTAGAATTTCGATAAGATACAACTATTCTCAAAGAACTATTATCACAGGGATTGTTGTGGTTTGATGTAGAATTTCGATAAGATACAACGAACAGATCCCCGCCCTGCCGCTCGACCGGTTGTGGTTTGATGTAGAATTTCGATAAGATACAACCAAGAGTCATTCGTGATTATGCTTCTTATAGTTGTGGTTTGATGTAGAATTTCGATAAGATACAACGATGAAGAAGTGGATACCCGGAGCACATCGTTGTGGTTTGATGTAGAATTTCGATAAGATACAACCATCATCTCGATTTTCCGGTCGCGTTTTCCGTTGTGGTTTGATGTAGAATTTCGATAAGATACAACTCTGCCTCCAAGCGGACGAGTTACCACCTTGTTGTGGTTTGATGTAGAATTTCGATAAGATACAACAACAGGATGATTCGAAGACGTAACGACTGGGTTGTGGTTTGATGTAGAATTTCGATAAGATACAACACATACGTAGCACCCATTCTGTCGCCGGAGTTGTGGTTTGATGTAGAATTTCGATAAGATACAACAAGGCTATAGCGCCACCCTGCTGACCGAGAGTTGTGGTTTGATGTAGAATTTCGATAAGATACAACCTAAGTATTACGATGAAGCGCTGCGAGATGTTGTGGTTTGATGTAGAATTTCGATAAGATACAACTGTACCCCTCGCACTTCACCACCGGCTCGGGTTGTGGTTTGATGTAGAATTTCGATAAGATACAACCTTTTCTTCCTGTGTTGTACATTTGTGTTGGTTGTGGTTTGATGTAGAATTTCGATAAGATACAACTCGAAGCAAAAAACGTTTCCAGCCAATCGCGTTGTGGTTTGATGTAGAATTTCGATAAGATACAACTTCTTTTCGGGACCAACTGTCTCTACAACGGTTGTGGTTTGATGTAGAATTTCGATAAGATACAACTATCCCAGTAGGCTAAATAAGTGTCCGCGTGTTGTGGTTTGATGTAGAATTTCGATAAGATACAACCGCAGGTGGAGCGGCCGGCCGTTGAGCAGGTTGTGGTTTGATGTAGAATTTCGATAAGATACAACCAGCAGTAAAAGAATAGGACTCGCCCAGGAGTTGTGGTTTGATGTAGAATTTCGATAAGATACAACAACGGGAAAGACGTAGAAATGATACTTTCGTTGTGGTTTGATGTAGAATTTCGATAAGATACAACGACATGGTGGCATTCACACCAACGCCCGAGTTGTGGTTTGATGTAGAATTTCGATAAGATACAACGACGCCCTCGGGAAAGCGGAGCCAGACACGGTTGTGGTTTGATGTAGAATTTCGATAAGATACAACCCTTCAGCAATTCACGAACTCTAGCAGAAGGTTGTGGTTTGATGTAGAATTTCGATAAGATACAACGGACGGGAACCTCCTTCTCCCAGTTTAGTTGTTGTGGTTTGATGTAGAATTTCGATAAGATACAACAAGAGGCAGAGAAACGCATCATTTGCTTTTGTTGTGGTTTGATGTAGAATTTCGATAAGATACAACTCGAGCGCGAACGTACACAACGGGGAAAGGTTGTGGTTTGATGTAGAATTTCGATAAGATACAACTTACCGCGGTTGTAGGTGTTGTTGTCCGAAGTTGTGGTTTGATGTAGAATTTCGATAAGATACAACCTCCTGCAGTCGTTACCAATAACCTTCAGGTTGTGGTTTGATGTAGAATTTCGATAAGATACAACGCCCTCCAGTTTTTCGATCTTCGCCGGCGAGTTGTGGTTTGATGTAGAATTTCGATAAGATACAACCGTAAACGTAATGACAAGCTATCGTCTGCCGTTGTGGTTTGATGTAGAATTTCGATAAGATACAACACGTATCGTAAAAGCCATACAAGGCCTTCCGTTGTGGTTTGATGTAGAATTTCGATAAGATACAACCCTTCAGCAATTCACGAACTCTAGCAGAAGGTTGTGGTTTGATGTAGAATTTCGATAAGATACAACTTTAACCTCAACTGGGACGCAGTGATTGACGTTGTGGTTTGATGTAGAATTTCGATAAGATACAACTCCGGCGGGTTTACCGTCGCTCTTTGTCTCGTTGTGGTTTGATGTAGAATTTCGATAAGATACAACGTCGTCCGTATCTTCGACGAGGGAAGTTCCGTTGTGGTTTGATGTAGAATTTCGATAAGATACAACAAATATACCCGGAAGCGAGGCGCCGACGGGGTTGTGGTTTGATGTAGAATTTCGATAAGATACAACTGCTTTCATGGTAATATGGTTATTGGTTTAGTTGTGGTTTGATGTAGAATTTCGATAAGATACAACGTTTTAAGGGTTAAGGGTGGGACGGATTCCGTTGTGGTTTGATGTAGAATTTCGATAAGATACAACTCTTGTTTGGTTTATACCTCGGGTTTTCTAGTTGTGGTTTGATGTAGAATTTCGATAAGATACAACCTTATGATGAGGTTCTTGGCCAGCTCTCTCGTTGTGGTTTGATGTAGAATTTCGATAAGATACAACCGGAACAGCAAGGGGGTTACTGCGTACGTCGTTGTGGTTTGATGTAGAATTTCGATAAGATACAACATTTCCAGCTTTTTCCACGATTTGCCGATAGTTGTGGTTTGATGTAGAATTTCGATAAGATACAACGCAATAACAACGCGCTTCTTACCGCGATAGTTGTGGTTTGATGTAGAATTTCGATAAGATACAACAAGGTGGTTTCGTTCTATTCGCGCCTCGGGTTGTGGTTTGATGTAGAATTTCGATAAGATACAACTAAGTTTGGGCGGCTATCAAGCGTTTGAAAGTTGTGGTTTGATGTAGAATTTCGATAAGATACAACGGGTTGCTGCGAACATCAATGCCTTGCTCAGTTGTGGTTTGATGTAGAATTTCGATAAGATACAACCTTATGCGTATTGCAATTTATCAGCTGGCAGTTGTGGTTTGATGTAGAATTTCGATAAGATACAACTTGGCCTAAAAAACCATTAATGAGGCCTGTGTTGTGGTTTGATGTAGAATTTCGATAAGATACAACGACATAGTGGCATTCACGCCAACGCCTGAGTTGTGGTTTGATGTAGAATTTCGATAAGATACAACACAGTAGGCGAGCTCGCGCTCGAGACGAAGTTGTGGTTTGATGTAGAATTTCAATAAGATACAACGCGGCCATGCAGCGTGCCAAATTCACAGAGTTGTGGTTTGATGTAGAATTTCAATAAGATACAACGGGAACGAAAAAATATTCAAGGCAAACCTTGTTGTGGTTTGATGTAGAATTTTAATAAGATACAACTTTCGCCTATTGTTTTTATTGTTGTCTCGGGTTGTGGTTTGATGTAGAATTTCAATAAGATACAACTGTCAGTATTGGAATGCTGCATAATTGCAGCTGTTGTTTACATTACCCTTTTGACTCAAGAAGATTTCAAACTCCCTTAAACACGTCAAATCCAATTCATCAAAACGCATATTGACCGAGCGGAATTGCGACATAAGGGCAA
>ERZ780167.2799-NODE-2799-length-13243-cov-3.860555_pt1 | contig 13243 bp, 15 predicted proteins | sample MGYA00510982_ERZ780167 | MGnify/ENA primary metagenome ERZ780167 (study PRJEB29588, sample SAMEA2146107) | human gut metagenome | biome: human gut; feature: human-associated habitat; material: faeces | place: Denmark | collected 2008/2010 ... | reverse complement strand
TCCTTCGGCCTCCTTGTTGCCGAAGGTATAGACCCGTTTTACGTCTGCCATAACTTTTTTGGTTTTGAATTATAGTATAAATATAAAAATTTTTTCTTTTACCTCACCCTTAAAGCCGAAAAATTGCGGTGACGTTTCCGTTACCGCATCCGTAAAATGCATTTCCGTCGAAGGGATTGCGAAAATACGAAAACTTTTCGAAATATCCAAAAAATTCTACCGGATGTAAATGAATACCGGAAGCGAATAACCGTAGCCGCCGCGATAAACCCCGCGGGAGTAGGTCGTGAGGGGGTTACCGCTCTTTTGGTCAACCAGATAGCGGCGTGCGAAAACGTCGCCCTCCGAGGTGGTCAGCGCCGTGTCCGCGAGGATACGGTCGCGCATCTGCCACCGTCCGCCGCGCCGTACCGTGCCCCGTCCGGCCTGTTCGGCGCGCCGGGTCGCGTCGCGCAGTCCCCAGCGTCCGGGGTCGGGGAGATCCGAGCGTCCCAGCACGATCAGTTTCACGTGCGGACGCTCCGCACGCAGGTCGCGCACGACCCATTGGGCCATGCGTGCGTCGCCGCACAGCGCCAGCCCCACGGTGTCGCGTCCGAGTTCGCCCTCGACGTAGAGGTAGCGGCGTCCCGGCTCGTCGCGGGTCGGGTAGAAGAGGTCCCCGTAGTAGAGCAGCGCAAAATCCATTCCGTCGAGCGAATTGAGCGTGCGGTGGAGGTAGGAGTAGTCGCCCCGGCAGGCGGCGGCGATGTCGCGCACGACCTGTTCGTTTTCGACGCCCCACAGGGCGACCAGGGGCAGGGCCATCGAGTCGATCACGGCAGCCGTGTTGCGGATTTTACGCGCGTAACGCTCTGCGGTCCAATGCAGACGGCCTTCGGGCGTGTAGTCTGCGTCGTCGTAGAAAAGCGCCGGGACGGTGTCGTAAATCCGGTCCACGTCGTAGAAAGCGATTCCTATGGGGCGTTGCCCGTAAGAGTGGCAATTAAAAATTAAGAATGAAAAATTGAGAATTATCAGCAGACGCAGCCACATGGTTCCGCTGGTTTAGAGAGGTTGTTCGGGCAGGAAATCGCGGGGCGAGCAGCCGAGGAATTTGGCGATTTCGTTGATGTGGTTGAGGTTGTATTTCGAAGGACTTTTGGGGCTTTCCACTTGGCTGATAAATCCGTCGCTCACCCCGATTCCGTAGGCTAAAGTCGCTTGTGAAACACGTTGAGCCATCCGCTCTTTGCGGACAGCTGCACTGACGTATTTATCGAACGCGCTTTTCGGTTTCACAAACATCTGTTTAAATATTGTAAAACTAAAAAAGATGCCAGAGTGAAAGTTTAGTTATAACTTAAATTCGCTTACGTATAGGTAGATGTTTTATCTCTTTTATCGGATTTATGGACATTTTGTGTTTCGTTCGCCCCAGCCTCCCCCCTGGGGGCGAACGACGGGCGCGGTGCGCCCGGAAGATTATCCGCACCGGGAGGGATGCGTCCGGGACAAGTGGGAAGCACAGAAGCCTACGACCGCCCTTGTGAGCGGTTTAAACCGCCGCATTCTCGCTTGGAGCGGAAAAAGAACGTTGTGCAGGCGGAGCGTTAAAAAACGGGGCCGGTTTGCTTGCAAACCCGCGAAGGCGCCCGTTTTAGCGATGCCAAACAACGTTCCCGCGAAAGCGACATGCGGATGGTTTTGGGTACCTTTTGCCACCAAAAGGTACAAAGCCTCCGCGGCATACGCCGCGGTTAAGGCTGCTTTGCCGACCAAAAAGCGGCAAACAACACCAGTCGAAGAGTGCAAATATCTTTTGCAGCCGGGAGATACGCAAAAAATCCCCGCGTTGAAAACGCAGGGATTCAGTCGCCGGACTGCGAAACCCGGCGCAATGCGCCCGGACTACCGGATTCCGTATTTGCGCAGGATCTTCCGGATACGGGGCAGCCGCTCCGAGATCATGCGGTCGTAGCCCAGGTCGGAACCGTGGTCGCAGTCGATGGTTCCCTCGGCGTCCCGGCCGAAGAACCATTCGCCGTCGAGGAAGTAGACGTTGTCGTATTGCTTCGCCAGCCGCCGCATCATCCCGTCCGCGGTGTCGATCCGCTCGCGGTGGAATTTCGCGGCCTCCTGATCGAGGTTGCCAGCGGTGTGCCAGTGGGTCTGCATGAAGATCAGCGGTTTGTCGGGATGGGCCTTGACGAGCGTCGCCACGAACGCGTCGAGGCGCTCGCGGATCATCTTCGGGGAGGGGTTCGAAAAGGCGTCGAACAGGAAGGCGTCGGCGTCGGTCTCGGCGAGCAGCCGCGCGAATTCGGGTTGGAGCATGCAGTTGCCGCTGTACCCCAGATTGACGAACTCGATGCCCGTCATGCGGCTCATGCGCGCAGGATAGGTCATGCCCGGGCGGCTGGCCGAAGCTCCGTGGGTGACGCTCGATCCGAAGACGATCACGCGGTGCTTGTAAGGCGATTCGAGCGGCGTAACGGATGCTCCTTCGTCCACGCCGATCTCCAGCGTCAGCAGTTCGCTCCACGCCGGCAGGTAGAGCATGCACTCCTTGGGCTGTCCGTCCATGTGCTCGACGATGGTGCTGGCGTGCCGGTCCTGTAATCCGGGACGTGCCGCACCGGCCATCGTCCATACGCCGTTTTCGCGGACGTAGAGATCCATGCCGCGTTGCAGGACCGGGGTCATGTTCCAGCCGTAGTTGCGCGGTGCGGTGGTCCAGCGGGCCTCGATCCGGCGGCTGTCGGTGGTGAAAAGCACGGCCACGCCGGCCGGGTAGCCGCAGTAGTGGCGGATGGTGGCGTTGTCGAAACGGTAGCGCGTCGTGTCGACCCGGTAATAGGGATGCCCCTCCATCGGGCAGGTGCGGCCGATGATGGTCAGCGTCGAGGCGTCGACATACTTTTGCGCCGATGCGGCGTGAAACATCGACAGCCCGGCTGCAATGAATAATAGGTGTTTTATCATGGTTGGTTTGAGTTGGTCAGCCTTCGATCACGCCCGATCCGACCAGCTGGTCGCCGTCGTACCACGCCGCGAACTGTCCGGGGGTGATGCCCCGCTGGGGCCGGTCGAAAACGAGGTAAGCCCCTTCGTCGCGGACGAACAGCCGCGCGCCCTGCAAGGGCTGGCGGTAGCGGATGCGGACGGAGAACCGGGCGCTCTGCCCGGCGGTCAGCTCCCGGGCGGGGTTCACCCAGTGGATTTCGCCGGGCGCGATGTGCAGCGCGGGGCGCCACAGCCCGGGGTGGGCGTCGCCCTCGCCGACCCAGATCACGTTCTGCACCGTGTCCGTGGCGAGGATGAACAGCGACTCCCTGCGGCCTCCGATGCCGAGTCCCTTGCGCTGTCCGATGGTGTAGTAATGGGCGCCGTTGTGCTCGCCGATCTTCTTGCCGTCGCGCACGGTGTAACGCCACGGTTCGGCCAGCGCCGCGAGTTGTCCGGTCGTCGGCTCTCCCTCCGCCGGGACCTCCTCGCGCACGTATTTCGGCCATGCGGGGAGTATTTCGTGGATGTTGCCCTTTTTCGGGGCGAGCTTTTGCTGGAGGAAGGTCGGCAGGTCGACCTTGCCCACGAAGCAGATGCCCTGCGAATCCTTGCGTTTGGCCGTGGCGAGACCCTGCTCCTCGGCGATGCGCCGCACCTCGGGTTTGAGCAGTCCGCCGACGGGAAACAACGCCCGGCTGAGCTGCTCCTGCGAGAGCTGGCAGAGGAAATAGCTCTGATCCTTGTTGGGATCGCTGCCTGCGAGCAGCTTATGGATCGTCCTCCCGTCAGGCAGCGTCTCTTCCGCCTTGCGGCAGTAGTGGCCCGTGGCCACGTAGTCGGCGCCCAGCTTCAGCGCCTCGCGCAGGAATACGTCGAATTTGATTTCGCGGTTGCACAGCACGTCGGGATTGGGCGTGCGGCCCCGTTCGTATTCGGCGAACATGTAATCCACGACACGCGTGCGGTAGTCTGCCGAGAGGTCGACCACGTGCAGCTCGATGTCGAGTTTCCTGGCCACGAGTTCGGCGAAAACCCGGTCGTCGTGCCACGGACAGTCGCCTTCGAGCGTTCCCGTCGTGTCGTGCCAGTTGATCATAAAAAGCCCTACGACCTCATGCCCCTGCTCCTTGAGGAGCCAGGCCGCCACCGACGAATCGACGCCGCCCGAAAGTCCGATTACCACCCGTGCCATCCTTATTCCAATGTCAAGAGTCCTTCGGGCAGCACCAGGTGCATCGTGCGCCCCTCGAAGTCGATGCGGGCGATGAACTCCTCGACGGCGGGGACCAGCACCTGCCGTCCGCCGATCTCCAGTTCGAACAGCGGATTGGCGTCGCTGTCGTAGTAGTCGGTGACCGTCCCGCAGAGTTTCCCGGAGGCGCATGCCCCGGTTTCGCCGGCGGCGGTCGCCGCCCTTCCGGACGAGGCTCCGGCCTCTTCGGCCACGACCGCGAAGCCGATCAGGTCTTCGAGGTAAAATTCGTCGTCGTCCTCTTCGCCGTTCATCTCGATCCGGAATTCCAGCCCGACAAGCTCCTGCGCCCTGCGCTCGGTGTCGAAATCGGCGAATGTCGCCGTGGCTCCCGACTGGCCGCGGCGTTCGAAACGCTCGCACCAGAGCGGAACCTCCAGCGCGTCAATGGTGACGCGCAGCGGGGTGTCGGTCGTGAAATCCTCGGGGAAAGCGGGGTAGAGCGAGAGCATCACTCCGCCCTCCGTGCCGAAAAGTTTGTTGATTCTGCCTGCGGGAACGATCATGTCGGTTGAATTATGGCGTAAAAATACAAAAAAAACGGTAATCTTCCCGTGGGAAGTTTACCGTTTTTATTCGGATCGGGAAACGTCTTGCCGCGTCCCTTCCCTGTGTCGCCTTATTATTCGGCGGCGGGAGCTTCCGGAGCGGCCTCTTCGGCAGCAGTCTCCGCAGCGGCAGCCTCGGCGGCCTCACGGGCGGCAGCCTCGGCAGCGGCCTTCTTCTCGGCGATTGCGGCAGCGCGCTCCTCCTTGATCTTGGCCTCGGCAGCCAGACGGGCCTTCTCGGCCGACTTGGCGTCGGTGGCCAGCTTGTTGGTCTTGGCTTCGATCTTGCCGGCTTTGGCTTCCATCCACTTGTTGAAGCGGGCTTCTGCCTCGGTTTCGGTGAACGCACCCTTGGCGACGCCGCCCAGCAGGTGTTTCTTGTACATTACGCCCTTGTACGAGAGGATAGCCCGACAGGTGTCCGTAGGTTGTGCGCCTTTCTGTAACCAATCCAGGGCTTTCCCGAAGTCCAGGTCGATCGTAGCAGGATTCGTGTTGGGGTTGTAGGTTCCCAGCTTCTCGATGAATTTACCATCACGTGGCGCTCTGCTATCTGCGGCAACGATGTGATAGAAGGCATAACCCTTCTTACCGTGACGTGCCAGACGAATTTTAACAGCCATTTGCTATAAAATTTTGTTGTAGTTAATAAAAAACGCTCACCCCTTCGGGCTTTTAAGCCTGCAAATGTAGGGAAAATATTCCGCCCGGCAAAATAAATGCCCTAAAAAACTGCATTTCACGGCTGTGACGGGGTTGTCCGGAAGAATGGGACGGGCCGCTTCGGGTTGTTGCGGGGCGGGTCGGAAATGAAAGACGGATTGAATTCAATTGCCTGAAAACCAATCCGTCCGTTGTGATCCCGGCGGGATTCGAACCCACGACCGACAGCTTAGAAGGCTGTTGCTCTATCCAACTGAGCTACGAGACCATCGTTGAAACAACGCTGCAAAAGTAAGAAATTTCGGGCCAACTGCAAACTTATCGTCCGATTTCTTGCTCCGGACCCGGACGGTCCGCCATACTCCGGAAAAACGGTCCCGGCTCTATTTCGTGAGGTATTTGTCGAGATACATTTTCAGTTCGCGCGGCATGACGGGCTTGGTGATGAATCCGTTGCATCCCGCCTCCTCGGCGACGCGCCGGTCGGTGTCGAAAGCATAGGCCGTCTGCATGATGACGGGCAGACTGTCCGTATGGAGCCGAATCTCCTTCAGCGCCTCGATACCGTCCATCACAGGCATTTTAATATCCATCAATACGGCGTCGGGATTGTGCGATAGCGCATACGCCACTGCCTCCTTGCCGTTCTTCGCCCAGAGCAGGTCATACTCTTTCTTGAGGATTATTTCCAGCAGCTTGTAATTGCTTTCCACGTCTTCTGCAATCAGGATCAACGGCTTACGTTCGGATGTATTGTTGTCTGTCATTGTGTATTACGTTGCAGTTCCCGCAAATATAGGAAATTTTTTCCAAAACCGTCGTTCGTCAACGGTAAAATGTTCCTTCGAAATGCGTTGCGTTTCCGCATCCGTCGGTGACCGAAAGACGCACGGCGTGGGTGCGCCGCTGCGCCGGCGCGTCGAAGAAATGAACCAGCGTTCCTTTCATCGGAAAACGGTCGCAGGGAACCCATTTGCCGTCGATGTGCAGCCTCCACGAGGCGATGCCCGAGAAGTTGTCCGCGGCGCGGAACCGCACCCCTTCGGCCCGGGTGAGGTCGGCGCCTTCGGCGAAGAGCGGACGGATCGCGGGCGGCAGCGTGTCGGCTACGATCGCCAGGTCTCCGGCCGTCCGCACCGAAGCCGTCACCGCGCCGTCGGCATATGCGCCTCCGACGCAGGCCAGCGAGCCTCTGCGCGTGCGTACGGCCAGTTGGGCGCGTAGTTGCAGCGGGCGCGGCACGCTGCCGCGGAGCGTGACCTCCACGGCGCGGAAAAGGGGCGTCGCGGGGTCGAAGAAACGGTAGGCGGGCGAGAGCACGACGACGCCCGAATCCGCCTGCGGGGCCTCTCCGAGTCCGGGACGGACGAAGATCGGCTCGTAAATCGTCCCTTCGGGAATGCGGACCTCCGCCTCGCGTCCGACGCGCAGGACCGAAGTTCGGTCGGGCCGCAGCGTCACGGCCGTGGTGTCGGCCTCGGCGCGGAACTCCCCGGCGCGTCCGCGGACGGCGAATTCCAGCGTCGAGACATTGCCGCAGTCGTCCTCGGCCTCGATGCGGATGCGGCGCACCTGCCCTTCCGCCGTGCGTATCAGCCCGCGTTCCGCCATCGTCGGGTAGAAACTGTCGGGCGCGCCCTCCAGCTGGGCCAGGCGGATCGCCTCGTTGCGCGAATTGATTTGTATCGGGTAACAGCTCACGGCATCGCTGCAACGCGATATGTCGTAGGTGAAGCTGTCCATGCGGAATTCGAAGCAGGGGATGCCGTCCGCGAAGGCCGTGACGCGCCATACCCCGAAGGTGTTCCAGACATCGTTGCGGCGGTCGGTGACTTCGGCCACGAAATAGCCCCTGCGGCCTACGTCGACGGGTCCGTCGTGCGTCAGGGCGTAACGGCCTGCGGCCGTGCGGATCACGGCGTAGCTCTCCGGGACGCTGCGCACGGGCACGCCCTGCACGGTGTCGACCTCGACGTAGTGCAGGCGCACGATGCGCGGCGGATATTCATCCCTGGGGCGGATGATTCCTTCGCGGACGGGGTTGTAGAGCCGCTGGGTCTCCGTGTCGCGGATTTCGTAATGGAGGTGCGGGCCGCCCGACGAACCGCTGTCGCCCGAGTAAGCCACCACGTCGCCCTGCTTCACGGGCCAGGTTCCGGGACCGAACCAGAGGTTCACGCCGTTCGAACGGCGTTCGTAACGCTCCCTGCGCACGTGCCGCTCGATGTCGTCGCGGAAACGCCGGAGGTGGCCGTAGACGACCGTCGTGCCGTTGCGGAGCGTGAGGTAGACGGCGCGCCCGTAGCCGCCCGCCTGCAATACCACGCGCGAAACGTAGCCGTCGGCCGCGGCCACGACCGGTTTGCCCTCCTCGGCGTCGGTCTTGATGTCCACGCCCGCATGGAAATGCCCGGGACGGATTTCGCCGAAATTGGCCGAGTAGAGCCGTTGTTTGAGCTCCCGCAGGGGGTAGATGTAGTCGTTGGGGTCGAGTTGCTGGCCTTGTGCCCCGAGGCAGGCCGTCGTAAGCAGAAAAAGTATTAGAAATCGTTGCATGTGTCCGTCTCCCTGACCATTGCCGAGGCTGCGTCCATGACGGCCTCGTAGTCGTATCCGAGCGAAAGCCCGTAGCGTATCAGTTTGGTTTTCAGTTCGTATTGCGAGGTGTATTTCACCGTCCGGGCCTTGCGTTCGAGCTGCTGCGCGAGCCGCTCGCCCATTGCCGGACGGTCGGCCTGCGACAACGCCGCGTCGATCCGTTCCTTCGAAACCCCCTTGCGTTGGAGCGCCGTGCGGATTTTGTACTCGCCCCAGCCGCTGAGCCGCAGTTTTTCGCGCACGAAGGCCTCGGCGTAGCGGCTGTCGTCGATAAAGCGGTCGCGCACCAGCCGGCCGAGCACCTGCTCGGCATCCTTTTCCGCCACTCCCCAGCCGCGCATCAACCGCCGGGCGTCGCCCTCCGACTTTTCGGCGCGGGCGCAGAGGCGCATCAGCGCCGCGAGCGCCTCGTCGGGCGTTTTGTCGCGTTTTTTCCTTATTTCAGCCGGGTGCATACCATGCGCGGTTTTCCGAAGAGGTCCTCGCGGACCTCGGTGTCGGTGTATCCTTCGGCGCCGAGCATGCGGACGATCTCCGCCGCGGCGCGTTCGTAAATCTCGAACCAAAGACGTCCGCCGGGCGTCAGCATCTGCCGTCCCGCCCGGGCGATGGCGCGGTAGAAACGGATGGCGTCGTCGTCGGGGACGAACAGCGCCAGGCCGGGTTCGTGGTCGCGGACGTTGGGGTGCATCGCCGCGCGGTCGCTCTCGGGAACGTAGGGCGGATTCGATACGATCGCGTCGAACCGCTCCGGAAAAGCCTCCTCCAGCCCGTTCAGGGCATCGGCTTTGCGGAGCGTGACCGCCGCGCCGAGTTGTTGGAAATTCTCCGCCGCCACGGTCAGCGCGTCGTCCGAGATGTCGGCGGCGAAGACCTCCGTCCCGGGCATCCCCAGAGCCAGCGAAGCCGCGATGCAGCCGCTGCCCGTCCCTACGTCCAGCAGCCTCCGGGCTTCGCGCTCTCCGTGCAGGATTGCGTCGACCAGCTCTTCGGTTTCGGGCCGCGGGATCAGAACCCCTTCGCGTACGGCGAAGCGGCGGCCGTAAAATTCCGTGTGTCCGACGACGTATTGCAACGGCTCGCCCGCAGCCAGACGGGCTGCGGACTCTTCCAGCCCTTCGACGGCGAGTTCCGCTTCCGGGTCGGTCAGCAGGGCCGACGGCGAAAGCCCCGAAAGCTCCGCCACGGCGGCCAGCGCGATGCTGCGGGCTTCGCGTGCGTCGTAAAGTCCCGTGAGCCGTGCGGCCAGCGCGTCGATGCTCCCGCGGCGCGTCATTGGCGGATGAAGTTGGCCAGGGCGATGGCCACGGCGGCTTCGACGACCACCGCGCCGCGCAGGGCGACGCAGACGTCGTGGCGGCCGTGGATTTCCAGCGGTTCGACCCTGTTGGTCGCCAGGTTGTAGGTGATCTGTTCGCGGCCGATGCTCGGCGTGGGTTTCAGCGCCGCGCGCACCACGATCTCGTTGCCGTTGGTGATGCCTCCGTTGATGCCCCCGGCGTTGTTGGTCGCCGTCGTGCCGTCGCAGTCGGTGAAGCTGTCGTTGTTCTCCGAGCCGCGCAGACGCGCTCCGGCGAATCCGCTGCCGAATTCGACCCCCTTGACCGCCGGGACGGCGAACAGCAGGTGGGCGATCATGCTTTCGGCCGAGTCGAAGAAGGGCTGTCCCAGGCCGAGGGGCACGCCCTGCACGCGGCATTCGACGATGCCGCCCACGGAGTCTTCGTCGCGCAGGGCGTCGTCGATCGCGTCGTCGAACCGTGCCGGATCGGTCTGGCCGCCGCGGCATGCAGCACCTCGTTGAAACGTTCGGGGTCGGTGCAGCCGCCGATCTCGGTCAGCCGGGTCGCGAAGCGGATGCTTGCGGGCAGCATCTTTTTGGCCACGACGCCCGCGGCCACCAGCGCCACCGTGAGGCGCGCCGAGAAGTGTCCGCCGCCGCGCGGATCGTTGAATCCGGCGAATTTGTGGTAGGCCACCAGGTCGGCGTGCGAGGGGCGGTAGTGGCGCATGACGGTCGAGTAGTCCTGCGAGTGGGTGTTGGTGTTGGCGAATTCGATGGTCAGCGGCGCGCCCGTCGTGTAGCCGTCGTAGACTCCCGACACGATCTGCGGTACGTCGGGTTCGCGCCTCGGCGTCGTGCCGGGCGCTCCGCTGCGGCGTCGCGCGAGGTCTTCGGCGAAGTCCTCCTCCGAGAGCGGGATGCCCGCCGGGACGCCGTCCAGCGAAATGCCTATCTGGTGTCCGTGCGACTCGCCCCAGATGGCGAGCCGGAAATTGTGTCCGAATTGGTTCATGGGCGGTTTGGTGTTTTAGACCCGAATATGTTCCAGGTCCTCGAAGAACCCGGGATAGCTTTTGGCGACGCTCTCGGCCCCCTCGATCTCCACGGCTTCGTCCGAGCGCAGGGCGGCGACGGCCAGCGACATGGCCATGCGGTGGTCGCCGTGGCTCTGCGTGCGTGCCGCGCGGACCTTTCCGCCGCGTATTTTCATCAGATCCTCCTCCGAGGTGTCGACCTCGATGCCCAGTTTGGCATACTCCTCGCGGATGGCCTCCGAGCGGTTGCATTCCTTGTATTCGAGGCGCGAGGTTCCCCGGATGACGCTCACTCCGTCGGCTGCGGCGGCCAGCGCGGCCAGCGCCGGGAACAGGTCGGGACAGTTCGTGGCGTCGAATTCGAAGGCCCGGAGCGGCCTGTGCAGGGCCGTCACCGAATCCTCCTCGTTGATCACGGCGGCTCCTGCGCGCACCAGCGCGGTGCAGATGGCCGTGTCGGCCTGCTTCGAGAGCATCGAGACGTTGCGCACGGTGACCTCTCCGGCCGTGGCGCCCGCCACCAGCAGCATCGCCGCGGCGCTCCAGTCGCCCTCGATGCTGAAATAGGTCGAACGGTAGCGCTGCCGTCCGGGGATGTAGAACTCCTCGTAGTCGCGCTGGCTGATTTCGATGCCGAAGCGCGCGGCCGTGTCGAGAGTCATATCTAAATAAGGAGTCGAGACCGCTCCGCGTACGTGCAGCGAGGTGTCGCGCCTGGCCAGCGGCAGCGCGAGCAGCAGCCCCGTGATGAACTGCGACGAGACCGACCCGTCGACTTCGGCCTCTCCGCCCTGGATCGGGCCGCAGACCTCGATGGGGAGGAATCCCCCGTTGTCGCGGACCCGCACGCCCAGCCGGCGGAGCGGTTCGAACATCATCTGCATCGGGCGGCGCAGCAGCGAGCCGCGCCCCTCGATGGTGACGGGTGTGGGGCAGAGCGATGCCACGGGCGTGAAAAGACGTGTCGAGAGGCCCGATTCGCCGACGTTGAGCACGCAGCCCTTCGGGGACAGTCCGCCTTCGATCGAGAGCGATGTGGGGTCGACCCGGCGCACCCGCGCGCCGAGCGTCTCGATACATTGCAGGGCGGAACGCGTGTCGTCGCAGAATTCGATGTTGCGCAGCACCGAAACCTCCTCCGAGAGCAGTGCCGCTGCGAGGGCACGCTGTGCATAGCTTTTCGAACAGGGCGGCGTCAGCGTGCCTTTGACGCGGCCCGGCGGAACCGTTTTATCCATATTTACTCATTAACCTCCTGTCCCTTGCGGTTTTTCATCTCCTGCGTCAGCTGATGGCTCTTCTTCAGCTCGAAATGCTGCCCGAGGTAGACCTTGCGGACCATCGGGTCGGCGGCCAGCTCTTCGGCCGTACCCGTTTTCAGGATCTTGCCCTCGTAGAGCAGGTAGGTGCGGTCGGTGATGGCCAGCGTCTCGTCGACGTTGTGGTCGGTGATGATCACGCCGATGTTCTTGTGCTTGAGCGTCGCCACGATCGACTGGATGTCCTCCACGGCGATCGGGTCCACGCCGGCGAACGGTTCGTCCAGCAGGATGAACGCCGGATTGATGGCCACGGCGCGCGCGATCTCCGTACGGCGGCGTTCGCCGCCCGAGAGCTGTATGCCGAGGCTTTTGCGCACCTTTTGCAGTCGGAACTCCTCGATCAGCGCTTCGACACGTTCGTTCTGGTACTCCTTCGAGAAGGAGGTCATCTCCAGCACGGCCCGTATGTTGTCCTCCACCGACAGGCGGCGGAATACCGACGCCTCCTGCGCCAGATAGCCTACGCCGAGCTGGGCGCGGCGGTATACGGGCAGGTCCGTCAGTTCGGAGGCCTGGCCTTCGTCGCTTTCGAGGAAAATGCGCCCTTCGTTGGGCTTGATCAGTCCCACGATCATGTAGAAGGTCGTGGTCTTGCCGGCTCCGTTGGGACCCAGAAGGCCTACGATCTCTCCCTGGTTGACGTCGATCGACACGTGGTCGACGACGGTCCGGGCTTTGTATTTCTTGACGAGCTCGCTGGTGTAAAGACGCATTGCGTTTCGATAATTTTTTTACAAAGTTATGCTTTTTTCCGAAAAGTTTTTTATCTTTACATTGAATTTTATGATTTTTAAAGCATACTATCGGCGAAATGAAACAATTTGATTCTTCCCTGCTGCATGACAAGCTGAAGGAGTACTTCGGCTTTTCGTCGTTCAAGGGAAACCAGGAAGCGGTGATCCGCAATGTGCTGGAAGGCAAGGATACTTTCGTGCTGATGCCCACGGGCGGCGGCAAGTCTTTGTGCTACCAGTTGCCGGCCATGCTGATGGACGGCGTTGCGATCGTCATATCGCCGCTGATCGCCCTGATGAAGAATCAGGTCGACGCCATGCGCACCTTCTCGGCCGAGTCGGGGATCGCGCATTTCCTGAATTCGTCGCTCAACAAGACAGCCGTGGCGCAGGTTCGGCAGGACGTGCTCGACGGCAAGACCAAATTGCTCTATTTCGCACCCGAGTCGCTCACCAAGGAGGACAACGTGGCGTTCCTGCGCAAGATAAAGGTTTCGTTCTACGCCATCGACGAGGCGCACTGCATTTCGGAGTGGGGACACGACTTCCGCCCGGAGTACCGCCGCATCCGGCCGATCATCAACGAGATCGGCTCGGCGCCGCTGATCGCCCTGACGGCTACGGCCACGCCCAAGGTGCAGCTCGACATCCAGAAGAATCTGGGCATGTCCGACGCCTCGGTCTTCAAATCGTCGTTCAACCGCCCGAACCTCTACTACGAAATCCGGCCCAAGCACAACGTCGACCACGACATCATCCGTTTTATCAAGCAGAACGAGGGCAAGAGCGGCATCATCTACTGCCTGAGCCGCAAGAAGG
>ERZ780167.2798-NODE-2798-length-13248-cov-6.928826_pt1 | contig 13248 bp, 10 predicted proteins | sample MGYA00510982_ERZ780167 | MGnify/ENA primary metagenome ERZ780167 (study PRJEB29588, sample SAMEA2146107) | human gut metagenome | biome: human gut; feature: human-associated habitat; material: faeces | place: Denmark | collected 2008/2010 ... | reverse complement strand
GGGAAAGCCCCGTCAGCTTCTTTTCGCTGCCGTCATAGGCGCAGTCCGTCAGCCCTTCCATCATCAAAAGCCCATGCTCATAGCAGTATCCAAGATCATACTTGCCGCAGAGCGTACATTTCCCGTATTCGTCAAAGCTATGGTCAATGGTCTTTCTGTTGACGGTGCTGCCGCAGATGGAGATGTTTTCCGCCGGAATACCGGGCAGCTCCTTTGTGTGCAGGTCGTCATAGACATAGTTTGTGCCGTCCTTTTCCTCAAGCCGGAAGGATTCCACCGTGCTGTTCAGAATTTGAATCTTTCCAATCTCTGAAGCTCTGCCAGACGAGTTTTTCCCGATGCCGGGAATATAGTCGGTATCAGACCTCAAATTGCCGCCCTTTGCGGTCACGGTGCTGTTTTCAATAAGAATATTTATCTGGCCTCTACTTGAGCCATACGCCGCGCCGATGGCGGGGCCGAACTTTGCGCCGCCAACGAACACCTGACTGTTCGCAATGCGGATACGGCTCTCACGATTGAAATAGGCTTGGTGACCGTTACCGATGGCCGTATTTAAGCCTGGAGACGGGATATGGATTTGGCTGTTCTGAATGTCGATGCTGCCAAAGGAACCTTTGGTGCCGCCGCCAATCGTGCAGTAATTATAGGTGTACTCCTCATTCAGGCGGATGCTGCTGCCGCGGATCACAACCTCTTCAACGGAAGAATATTCTCCACGAGCGCCGATGATATCGCCCGTCAACACGGTGCTGTCCGTGATCTCCAGCTTTTTCAGCGTCTTTGCGTCAGTTATTGTGTGCACGGTTTCGTCCATAAAAATGCCGTAGGTGTGCAGATCGGAATCCCGAACGGCAATGCTCCCATTACCGCCGACGCGAATGCCTCTCAAATGCGGCAGCCTGATCTCGCTTTCTTCAATGACGAGCTCGCTATTGCTGCCCACGCGGATCCCATCGGTGAGAACGGAGAGTGTGTCCGTGGATGCAACGCGGCAGTTTCGGATGGTGAGCTTCCCGCCCGGCGAGTCTGCGTCCCAGCCGATCAGAATCTTATTGCTGCTGAGAAGCGGAAGCTCTGCGTCCGAAATGGTGATGTTTCCGACGCTTCCGCCGGCGGCTCCGCCGATGCAGGCGCCGTCCTTACTGGAAATGGATTGGATCACATCGCCGTTGATGGTGATGCTTTTGCAATTCACACGCTCGGAATAGCTGTCCGCAAAGCCGCCGATGGCTGCGCCGCTGCCCTCGGCGGAAACGGTGAGCTCACCGCCGGTGATGCGGATGTCGCCCTTACTGCCGATGCCTGCCGCGCTGCCTTTTCCGACCGCATGGATGACGCCGTCGTTGATGGTGACGCCGCTCTCGCCTTTGCCTTTATCGCCAATGGCGGCGTTATTGCGATTGGCCGCGGCTTCTATCGTTCCTCCATTGATGGTAACGGTCATTGCCCCGGTGTTATAAATTCTGGCTCCGCCGATGCCGAAGCCATTTCCCTTGGCAGACGCCTTGACAGTACCATCGTTTATGGTGACGCTGCCGCTCTCATACGGCCCGATTCCGTTTCCGGGGATCACCCTGTTCAAATCTTCTGCAAAGTTGTTGACGCCCCCAATGGCGGTTACATCGCCGCCGTTGATGGTGATCGTGCCGCCATATCCTGTGGTGATCGCATCGCAGGTAGCCTCGGCGATGACCGTGCCGCCGTTGATGGTGACGCTGCCGCCATATCCCATTTGGCATGTGCCGATCCCTACGCTGTTCACAGTAGTACAATTGCCTTCCGACATGGCAAAGGCTTCGGTACGGACAACGCCGCCATTGATGGTGATGCTGCCGCCCTGCCTGCGGTTGTAGATCTTACCGCGGTCGGTGGAGCGAAACTCAATGTCGCTTTCACGTGTCCCACCGATGGCAGAGGCATTATCCTGCCCCTTGGCGCGGATATTGCCGCCGTTGATGATGATCGTGCCCTCGCTTTCGCGGATACCATCGTTGCCTGCTCTCCAGCGCGCACTGCTGCCGATGCCGGCCATCCCATAATACGGCCATACAGAGTAAGGGGTCATCCTGTCGAGGTTGAAATCCGCCGGAAGGCACGCCGTCAGCCTGCCCATGGTGCCCTCATCGGTGCTTTGAGCGTAGACGGTAAAGGTGTCGCCCACCTTTACATCGATGCCCCACTCCGCCGTGAGGTGGCTGCCGTTCGTTAGGATCAGATTGACCGCACCGTGGGTGTCCAGGCGGGGCGTGATGGTCACGTCGCCCTCCACCACATACCAGCCGGCGGGCAGATCGTACCATTTGTCGGCATAGTTGAGAATGCTTTCCTTGGTTTCGCTCGTCAGCACGGTGTATGCGGTGCAGACCTGCTGATTACCGTCTTTGTCCAAATAGGTGATCGGATCGGTGGAGATCGGCCTTGCCTCCATCCATTGCGCCACCAGCTCCAGGTTTTCGAACACAGGGTAATCGAAATTCCACTCCGGCAGATTGATGTATTGCAGATCGGCTTTGTTATACCAGCCGATAAAGGTATAGCCGTCCTTGGTGGGGGCGGCAGGTCTTTGCGCCTTTTGTCCCCGCAAAATCCGTTGTGCAGCGACCGTACTGCCGCCATCGGAATCAAAGGTGACAGCTATATACGCGTTGTCCTGGATCTCGTCGCCTGTCAGCGTGCCAAAGAAGCTGCCGCCGGTGATCTCACCATTGTTTACCACATCGCCGGAAAACTCGCCGCCGGTGATTCTGCCGTTGTTCACCACTTCGCCATAAAACTCGCCGCTGGTGATAAGGCCATCTGTATCATTCGTAACCTTGCCGTAAAACTTCCAGCCGGCGATTTCGCCATGGTTTGTCACTTCACCATAAAGCTCGCCATTGGCGATTTTCCCGCCGGGGGCGTTTTCCACTTCACCCCGAAAAGAGCCATAGTTGATGGAGCCTCGATTCTTCACCTTTCCGGAAAACGAGCCGCGGATGATTTCGCCCTCGTTGATCACCTCGCCTGAAATTTGGCGGGGGAAGAATTTGCCCTCATTGAGCACGTTATCGGTAATGCTTCCAGCGTTGGTGTCCAGATAGCCGCTTTTGGTTATATGGAACAGTGTGCCGCTTCCGCTCTGTTCCCGATCGATCTTGAGCCTATGGTCCAGGACAAGCACGACCTGTCTGTCGATTACCAACGTTTGGCTGACGGTAATATCCGCCGTCAAGGTGATTTTATCGATTGTATTGTCTGCCAGCGCGGCAAGTAGCTCCTCCTCTGTGCCTACCCAAATTTTTCCCGCAGCAAAGGCCGCCGTCGGCAGCAGCGTCAGCACCATGCAGCACAGCAGCAGGATACTGAGTATTCGTTTCTTCATTGGCTTTTCTCCTCCTTTTCGTGTCGGGCGGGCTTGCCTGTCCCGTCTTTTTTCTGATTTTCTCTTTTTCTGAGCCGGAAGCACAGCGCGGTGATGACCGCCGCCGCTGCAAAGGAGACGACGGCCACCAGCACATAGCCGCCCGCGTCCTCCCGCAGCAGCATCGCGCCGAACACGCCCCACGCGGCGGTCTGTCCCCGCACTATAAGTGCGTCCGCCGCCCCGGCAAGTGCCGTGAATAACATCAGGCAGAAAGCGGAGAGGCTTATTGCCTCGCGCCGCTGCCTCCGGCGGGTGTTTTCCCGCACCCGCTGCTTGACGAGTGCGACCCGTCTTGCGGTATCGTACATTTCGTTTGAACCTCCTCTCTGGATTTTTTGAAATGCGGCTTAAAAACCCCTTCACTTATATAGGTACAAAAAATCGGAAAAACTCTCACCCAAAATCAAAAAATTTTCAAAAAAATTTGAGACCAGATTTTCGTTTTCAGCTCACGAAAGAGGAGTATCAGAACTTGAGATGCCAAACTGGCATTTCAAGTTTTGCGCAGGACGAAAATAATTATGGTGGTCGTAGGACTCTTCCTTATGTATTTACAGAACAGGGAATCTCTATGTTGGCGAGTGTTCTACATAGCGAAGTGGCGATTAAGGTAAGCATTGGTATTATGCGTACATTCGTGGAAATGAGGAGATTTATTGCTAATAACGCCTTGCTTTTTGAGCGTATCAGTAATGTGGAGTTAAAACAACTGGAATATCAAAAGCAAACGGATGAAAAATTGGATCAGATATTTGATGCTTTTAGCCTAATTGTTAGCCTGATTCAAAAAGCGGAAAAGGAAATCGTTTTAATTGATGGCTATGTGGATATAGGAACGCTGAATCTTCTCACAAAAAAGAATGAAAATGTGACTGTTGTGATGTATACATTGAAAAGAACCAAGTTATCTCAAGAAGATGTTAATAATTTCAACAGCCAGTATCCTTTACTGGAAGTGCGGTACACGAAAGTATTTCATGATCGCTTTTTAATCTTGGATAAGAAAAATGTTTATCATATAGGAGCCTCCTTAAAAGATGCAGGAAAAAGTGTTTTGGAATTTCTGATTGAGGATGCTGGTATTGTGAGAGACATTCTTCAGAGATTGGAGATTGAAACAGAGGAGTAAAAACGCACCATATTTGGAATTCAATCATCAGGGGATAGTTGCTGACTTTGGCTGTGATCAAGAAGGAGCCTTGACCAGAGGCTCCTTTTTGATTAGGCTTATGATGCTAGTCAGATCACTTCCGCTGCCAGCGCCCGGAAGCGCCGCAGGGCAGTACCAGCCCACTCTCGGTGACGGGGAGGCCGATCTCTTCGGCTTCCACATGACCGCCGAACTTTTTCGTCAGGGTGGAATTCATCATATAGGACAGCACGGCGGGCTGCAATCCTGTAGTGTACGAATTGATCAGGAAGAACAGCGCATCATCGGATAAAAGCTGTGCGGTCAGTCCTACGAAATCCCAGATATTATCTTCTATTTTCCAGATCTCGCCCTTGGGTCCTCTGCCGTAGGAAGGAGGATCCATGATGATGCCGTCGTATTTGTTGCCCCGGCGGATCTCACGCTCTACGAACTTCATACAGTCGTCCACCAGCCAGCGGATAGGAGCATCGGCAAGCCCGCTGGCAGCAGCATTCTCCTTTGCCCAGCCGACCATACCCTTGGACGCATCCACATGGGTCACAGCAGCTCCCGCAGCTGCGGCGGATACAGTGGCACCGCCGGTGTAAGCGAAGAGGTTCAGCACCTTCACGGGGCGGCCTGCCTCATGGATCAGACCGGAGAACCAGTCCCAGTTCACCGCCTGCTCCGGGAACAGACCGGTATGCTTGAAGCTGAAGGGCTTCAGATGGAAGGTCAGAGGATCAGCCTTACCGGAGGCTTCCTTCTGAAAAGGCAGGGTGTAATGGATCGCCCATTCATCCGGCAGATGGAAGAACTCCCATTCTCCGCCGCCCTTGGCACTTCTGTGGTAATGACCGTTCTTCTGCTTCCAGCCCTTATGATCGTGGGGCGTCTTCCAGATGACCTGGGGATCCGGACGCACCAGAATATAATCTCCCCAACGCTCTAACTTTTCTCCGCTGGAAGTATCCAGCACTTCATAATCTTTCCAATGATCTGCAATCCACATATAGAAACCTTTCTGTGTGTATACTTTGTAACTAACTTTTATAGGACATAATAATAGAATATAATACCGGAAAGACTTTTTCAAGGAATACTTGCTATTGAACCGCATTGAGCCATTTAAAGTCCTCTTCGGTCGATTCATGACATATTTGGGTCGATTCATGCAGCCCCTGGTTCCGCTGAGAGAAAGTGTGGTACGTTATCTTTAAGATAATGGGTATCACTATGCCCAGCGGAAAGAGGTAAAACGGTATGAAAAAACGAGTATTGAGCATGTTACTGGCATTTATTCTCTGCTTCTCAACACTGCCCATGACAGCATTCGCACAGGAGGCTGATGCGGTGACAGAGCAGGAGGAACAGCAGGAAGCAGCCCCTGCGGCAGAGCCGGAAGAACAGCAGGTAGCAGTCCCTGCGGCAGAGCAGAAGGAAGCAGAAGCAGCTGCGGCACCGGGGGAAGAGACTCCGTCCGATAAGAGCACCACTGTGGGCGAAGCCCCCGATACTGTGGAACCCTCAGTGGAAAGTGTCAGCGATAGTGATGCCGGCACGCAGGATACCTCGGCAGACGATGAGAAGAAGGCAGCAGTGCAGAAGGTACAGGCACTCATCGATGCTCTGCCGGACGAAGTGACGGTGGAAAATGCAGAAAGTGTCGGTGCGCAGCTGGAAGCCATCGACGAGGCTATGGAGTCACTGACCAAGGAGCAGATCGCAGAACTGGATATGACACGACTTCATGCCGTTTCTGAGGCGATGAATGCACCGATGACGGTGGCGGCAGGTGAGCATACACACTTTCTCTGTGGTAAGGATACCTGTAATAGGGTAGGCGGACATACGGAGACTACCAAAGTCACCTTTCAAGCATGGAATGGGACATCTGAGTTGCCCGAGGTGGTAGGTAACTACTATCTGATGAACAATGTTACATTGAGCGAGGCTTGGACACCTGTCGACGGTGTAGTACTTTGTTTAAATGGGTATAATATCACCTTGGCATATAGTAATGATTGCATTATACCAAAAACTGGGAGTACATTCACCCTTTGTGACTGCCAAAACGGAGGAAAGATCACTCACAGCAATGGGTATAGAGGTTCTGGTGCGTTTGTGGCGGGTGGAAGTACTTTCAACATGTACGGTGGTAGCATTACTGGAAATACAGCACGTACGGGTGCAGGTGTAAGGATGTATAACAACGGTACCTTTAATATGTATGGTGGCAATATTACCGGGAACGAAGCCAAAAACTTTACTTCAAATAGTGAAAATGTAGGTATAGGCGGCGGTGTGTGCATGGAGAAAAACAGCACTTTCAATATGTACGCTGGAACAATAAGTAATAACACAGGTGAATATGGCGGTGGAGTGTATAGCTATGATGGGAGCGTTTTCAATATGAGCGGTGGCACTATTGAAAATAACCAAGCTACTGGCAAGAATACGGCTTTTGGCGGTGGCGGCGGAGTGAACATTGTTGGCAACACTTTCAATATGAGTGGTGGTACAATTAGGGACAATAATACGAACGCATATGGTGGTGGTGTGTATGTGGGTTCGAATTTTAATATGACCGGTGGCGAGATTACCGGTAATGAAGCTAATAAATTCGGAGGCGGTGTGTACGTAAAATCCGCATATGGTATGGGTCATTTTACTCGAACTCCATCGTCCCTCGCAAACCCAGTAAATACAAGGAGAACAGCGCACTGTCTACTTAGTGTCTACAAGTTGTCTACAAATATTAGTAAAAGGCTGATAGAATCTAAAATCTACCAGCCTTTTTACAGTTCGTTCTTCTCAATCAATTTATCTAAACTGACTTCCAATGCAACGGAAATCTTATAAAATGTTTCCACAGAAAAATTATACCCTACTTTTTCACTTTCTATCTGTCTGATAAAATCATGGGATAAGTCAACCATTTCCGCAAGCTGGGCGGAGGTCAGCCCTCTTTCCTTTCGATATTTCTTTATGTTTTTTCGTATAGTATTATAAATATTTTCGTCAAAATTTAATGGACTGTACTTCTCGTTCATATTAGCTATCACCTAACAAAATTGTACCTTTATCCGTCTTAAAAGTATGTTAGGTATAAACTCACAAAATGGTTGCCTGTACAGGATAACCATGTTATACTCTAACAAATTGGAGGAGATACCCATGAAAAAGAAAATCATTGCTATTTTAGGAATCATCATAGTTATTTCCGTCTGTGGAGGTATTTATCTGCACATTAGCCGGGCAAATGAGAAAATCGAAACTATAGAACAGGAAACCGAAAGTACACAGGAGGAAACACTTCCTACCGAAGAAACAGAAACGATGGAAACAACCGAAACAGAATCTGTAGAATTGGAAACCGAAACCAGCTTTCAAGAAGAAACTACAGAAACACAAGAGATAGAGGAAACAGTCCCAGTAGAAACCGTGGAAAGTGTGGAACAGGCAAGCACCCCAACGGAACAGAAATCTACCGAATCTGTCCCGGCTACCACGCCTACAACTCCCACAACAGAAACTACAGAGAACACTGTTTCAGAATCGAAACAGACTGTAAATGATGGCATAGACCACGGTCCAGAGGGGGATAAACCCGGCTATATTTACATTCCTGGATATGGATATATCGTTGATCAGGGTGGTGGCGTTATTGAAGGAAGCCCTGAAGGCGCTGAAAATGGCAATAAAATTGGTGTTATGAACTAATTCCTGCATAGAAAAGCGGTTGAGACAATCCCAACCGCTTTTCCTTATTCTTCCTCATCAACATCGAACATGCTGAAATCTAATACTTCTTCTAAAGTTCGTTTCTTACGCTTAAATTCTTCTACCATTTCCGAAAAGTTATTTCGGGGAATGAGAAGATACTCTTGTGGTTTTGATTCTCCAGAATATGTAACACTCAGATTTTTTAGGTCTTCCTGTTCGTCTCCGATACCCTCATTTGCTCTATCATGTGCTTTTTCTGCCTCAATGAGGAAATCACAAAAGTTTTTATCCATGGTAAGACAAATAAATTTTTCAAACTCAATTTCCCCAGCGTCTGAACGGACAGGCTGTTCAACCGTTTCCCAGGAATCCGCAAATTTTTCAAAATGCGTTAATCGAAATCCCTGCATGTCATACATAAGTTCGGAAGTTCCCCGTATGTAACCGGGGTTAATGAAATATTTTTCCTGCAACCCATCCAGAAAAGCGTCTGGTATTTCTTTCGTCTTTCCTATCTTGTAACTGGAAATATTATCCGCATTGATGCCCAGTTCATCGGCAATCTTCGCCTGTGTGTGTCCTTCCTTCTTTAATGCGTTCAATACCGCTGTAAGTCTTTTTCTTGTCTCTTTATTGCTTTCCATCAAATCCACCTCCTTGTATCAGCTTAACATCCTTTTCTTCAAATGAAAATGGAATATTTGCCGGATATCTTCTACTTCCATCCATCGTGTTTTCTATAGGTTTCTGCTATGCTGGGTCTGTAATCGATTACAGGAACTTTTTACAATCCATCAGAAAGATATGAGGTAAAACACAATGAAAAAACTTAATTTATTTACTTATTTTGATTTTGAGGAATTTTCTGCGGGAAAGCGATATATGAGCATCGGTCAGCAGGAATGGAAGGATTTCAAGACCGGAGAGGTTCTTGGAACAAAGGTTACCGTTGTTATCATGCAGGACAAAACCAACTACGGGAATACCGATGGAGAAACGGTCAACAATCTGTATGAAAAGATGGTGGTCAAAGTGCCTTTGAAAATCAATGTTCCCATGAATGTGGAAGTCCGGCTGGTTAATGCGACTGCCAACGTGTTTGGCGAATATCGGAACCAGTTGAGCGTTACAGCGGAAAAGCTGGAAATCATCAGTAAATAAAAGAGGTAGCCCCTATGACACACAAACAAGAAACTGCCTATCTACAGGCACAATATAACAGAAAACGAATTTATTCCCGCATGAGGCTGGGAATTTCACGACTGTTTTCCAGTCCTGGCTATCTGACTGTTCCGGCTTTACTGATAGTCCTGCTCTTTATACTCTGGAAACACCGCTGGAATATTTTTCCGGTAAACCATGTGCCGGAAGTCCTGCTCCCGGTCTTTCGGATAGCCATTTCAACTGCGGTTATTTTCATCCCACTGGTATTTCTGCTGGGCTTTCTGGAACTGTTGGGAAACGGAACTGCCAGACGGGACGAGGCTGCCATAATGATGGCTTTTTCAGAAAAAGACTTGCGGTACGGAGCCCCCCTCTTATTACGCAGTAAGAGAATAAAGGGAACACGGGTTGCCGTCAAGGAATTTTACTCCCGAATCCCCTTGCAGACATGGATGGAAAAGAAGGATGCCATTTCAGACAACATGAACATCCATCTGGTATCTCCCTACATGGAATACGGGGGAAAAAGGGGAGATAATGGCAACTATATACGGATTTATACCGCCCCAGGACGGAAAAGACCAGAAAGAGGGACTTTGTATGATACAGAAATCTGACTGCCTTCACACACTGTATGAGGAATGGCTGGAATACAAACAGACGGTAACGAACAGTCCCAATACCATAAAAAGACACGAACAGCATTACCGTAAATATTTTGAGCCTTCGGTTCTGCATGAAAAGAAACTGAAACAGCTTGATGAACTACTGCTGGAAAAAGAATGTAACCGCATTGTAAAAGGATATAACCTTTCCCGTAAGGAGTGGGGCAATATCAAGACTATCCTAAATGGAATGCTGCACAGTTTTGTCTGTATGGAGGTACGATTCAGGGAGGCGATTATGGAGTATATACTTGCAGTGATTCTAGTGTGGAGCTTTTCGGAGGCAGCATTACCGGTAATACAATCGGAGTAGATGGTTCGTCTTACGATTCGCTAACAATTGGTGGTGATGCAAAGGTCATTAACAATACAACGAAGAATCTCGTACTGCTCGGCAAATCAGTCATCAGTATTGATAAAAGCCTGACATCGAATGCCTGGATAGGCATCTCAACAGTCACTAAACCTTCAGCGAATGCAAACATCAAGATTGCCACCGGTGCGACGAAGTCCGAGCTGGATTATGCACAGATATTCACTCCAGATACAAGCGAGCAGAAATACGTAGTCACCAAGGATGAGAAGGGCAATCTGTACATGGGACTTCATCAGCACAGCTGGACATACACCACAGGCGGCGACGATACGATCAAAGTAACGTGCAGCGCTGATGGCTGTAATTTGGAAAGTGATTTTGCTGCCACCTATATGGTTACTGCACCGACGGTTTTGACCTACAGTGGTAGCGATAAGGTGGCTACTGTAAAAGTCAGTGATAACGCTACTGGTGAGGAATTCCCTGATGTGCCTAAGATTGTCTATCAGAAACAGACCGGAGGTTCATTCGAGGAGATGGAAGGCGTACCTAAGGATGCCGGCACTTATCGGGCTGAAATTACGATGGGGAATCAATCCGCATGGGTCATCTATGCCATTAAAGAGAAGACGGTTACCACTCCGACCATTGAAGTCACGACTCCCGTAACCTACAATGGTACGGCGCAGAAACCGACTGTGGTTGTAAAGGACGGAGCAAATGTGATTCTTGCCAGTGAGTATAGAGTTTCCTATGCAGATAATATCAATGCTGGCACCGCTACTGTAACAATTACGGATGTAGCAGGTGGAAACTATAATGTCAGCGGAAGTACGAAATTCACCATTGATAAAGGAACCTACCCCGGAACAGTCAGCAAGACGGTAAATCTTATCAAAGGACGCAGTGATGCACAGACCGGTACTTTGACGGCAGCAGACTTTTTCCCGGAGGGAGCACCTGAGGGAGCTGTGATCTCTGTGTTGAGTGAGAGCGAGAATATGACGATGTTGGATGGTGGGTTGAAACTCGATTCTACCAATCAACTCACATATACCAGTAGAACGTATATTGTAAACGCAGACGATCAGAAATGCACAGTAACCATTTCTTCCGATAACTACCATGACATTACGGCAACCCTGATATTCCATCTTACGGACAAGGAGACGGTTACAATCTCCGGTCTGACCTATACGGGCAAGACCTATGACGGCAAAGCTATGAAACCTGTCGGTACCCTGCAGGTATCTGGCGACAAAGTGCCTGTGAGTGAACTGGAAGTGACGTATACAGGTATAGGTGACACGACTTACAACGGCACTGATGCACCCACGGATGCAGGTACTTACCAGGTGACTTATAAAGTAAGAGAGGACAATGATAATTATATCGGCGAGAAGACGTACACCTTTACTATTTCTCCGAAGGCTGTTACCGCAGACATGATCGGTGCCATGGCTGATGAGACATACACCGGCAGTCCTATTACACCGCAACCTGTTGTGATGGATGGCAATACTATACTGACTTCCGGCACAGACTTTGACTTCAGCTACGACGAGAATATCAATGCCGGCGAGAATACAGCGACCCTGACCATCACCGGAAAAGGGAACTACACGGGAACCGCAAGCAGGACATTCACGATCAGTCCTAAGGACATTAAAGGGGCAGCCATTACATTACAGGCAGACAGTCTGGGATATACCGGTCTGATGCAGGAGGTGCAGATTACATCCGTAACTCTTAACCAGGTGCCATTAACTACTAATGATTATTACATTGTAAATAACAGTAACGAACAGATCAGTGCGGATGCTTCCATCACTCTGACCATCGCTGGCAAGGGCAATTATACCGGAACAGCGACCACGACCTGGAAGATTACCAGGGCGACTCCTGCATTGGATAACTTTGACGTGACTCCGGATCTTTCCCAGAAGCAGACCTACGATGGCAAACCGAAAGAGGTGACTGCTCAGCCGAAGAACGGCGTCATCGGTATGGGCGCGGTAACGGTGTGCTACGAGGGAAGCAACGGTACGACCTATCCCAGAAGTAAAACAGCACCCACCAACGCCGGAACCTATCAGGTGATCCTGTCCGTGGCGGAAGGCAAGAACTACACCGCAGCAGAGATCGAGGCAGGTACACTGACCATTGAGAAGGCGGATCTTACAGTAGAAGACGTTACAGAATTCTTCGAGTACACGAAGAAGGGCGAACAGACCATCAACTTAGCGGAGCTTGTACCGGGCGCAAGAAGTTATACACCTGATGCATATACCAATGACAACGGAATTGTGTCCGGAGATATTACCATAGATGCGACCGGCCTTATGAAGTTTGCGTTGTCTGAACTGACGAAAGACAATATTGACAAAAAGGTGACCGTGCCCGTGATCATTACCTCGGAGAACTATAAAGATGTCACCGTCAAAGTGACTATCTACATCTCTCCGGAATACCGGATCATCGACGGTGCCAACAGCTCCTGGACACAGAACACGGACGGAACGGTCGTGATCCGCGGAAACGGTGAATTTTCCAGGTTCCATGCTGTAAAGGTAGACGGAAAAGTGATCGATCCTGCTAACTACGAAGCAAAAGAAGGCTCTACCATTATTACCCTGAAGGCAGAATACCTTAAGACATTAGCGACAGGCAGCCATACCTTTGCCATCGTCTGGGACAATGGTATCGCAGGTACTAACTTCACGGTTGCAGCCAATACCTCCGGCAATAACAGTGGTAATAACAGTAACAATAATGACAGCAATCATGGCAGTCATAACAGCGGCAATAATGACAGCGGTAATACGGCAGGTACGGCTGC
>ERZ780167.2796-NODE-2796-length-13258-cov-7.379005_pt1 | contig 13258 bp, 10 predicted proteins | sample MGYA00510982_ERZ780167 | MGnify/ENA primary metagenome ERZ780167 (study PRJEB29588, sample SAMEA2146107) | human gut metagenome | biome: human gut; feature: human-associated habitat; material: faeces | place: Denmark | collected 2008/2010 ... | reverse complement strand
GCGATTGCGGGTTGCTTTACTGGTGACTTGCTCTCCCAGCTGAGCTATACCCCCAGGTTCTATTCACTTAGCGGCGCCTTGGCTGCCGACTTGCTTAGTATAGTATACTTCCGGGCATTTGTCAACACATTTTTCTCCAAATTTTCTGTTTTTTTATTCCTGCACCCGGCCCAGCTGATAAAAGGCCACGGCGCTGGCTGCTGCCACATTCAGCGAGTCTACCCCATGGGCCATGGGGATGCACACCGTATAGTCGCAGTCCTCAATGCTGCCGTCCGCCAGACCGTCCCCCTCGGTGCCCAGGGCGATGGCCAGGCGCGGCTCCGCCAGGAGCCGGGGGTCATTCAGCCGCACCGAATCCGCCCGCAGAGCCATAGCCGCCGTGCGAAAGCCCAGGGCATGAAGCTTTTCCGTCCAGCTTCCCTCCGGCAGATAGGACCAGGGGATCTGAAACACCGTTCCCATGCTCACCCGTGTGCTGCGGCGGTACAGCGGGTCGCTGCACTCCGGCGTCAAAAGCACCGCGTCCATGCCCAGGGCTGCCGCCGAGCGGAAGATGGCGCCTACATTGGTGGGATTCATCACCCGCTCCAAGACCGCCACCCGCCGGGCATTTGCGCACACCTGCTCCACCTGGGGCAGCGTCCGGCGCTTCATGGCGCACAGCATCCCCCGGGTCAGGTGAAAGCCCGTCATTTGGGCCAGCACCGGCTCCTCCGCCGTGAAAACCGGCACCTCCGGGCACCGCTCCAGCAGGGGCTTGGCCTGATTTTCCACATGGCGGCGCTCCATTAAAAACGAGATGGGCTCATAGCCGGACTGCAGCGCCCGGGCAATGACCTTGGGGCTTTCGGCGATAAAGACGCCTTGCTCCGCACACTCCCAATTCGCCAGCTGACTGTCCCGCAGCCGCGCAAAAATATCCAGCTCCGGCGCGGAAAAATCCGCGATCTCCCGAATATCCGCCATGGTTTTCCTCCGTCAAAAATTGATAACGCCCAGATGCTCCAGCAGAATCTTCACACCTATAAGAATAAGGATGATGCCGCCTACGATCTCGGCCCTGCTCTTGTAGCGCAGCCCGAAGATATTGCCCACCTTCAGGCCCACCGCCGACAGGCAGAAGGTGATGGCCCCGATAAGCCCCACGGCACGGAAAATATGCACATCCGGCAGCAGGGCAAAGGTGATGCCCACCGCCAGGGCGTCTACGCTGGTGGCCAGGGCCAAAGGCAGCATGGACCTGAAGTCGAAGGAGGTACTCTCCTCCTGTTGCTCCTTGGAAAAGCCCTCCTTGAGCATATTTCCGCCGATGAGGCACAGCAGCACGAAGGCAACCCAGTGATCCACCGAGGTGATGTATCGCTCAAAGGTGGTGCCCAGCAGGTAGCCCAGGGTGGGCATCAACGCCTGAAAGCCGCCGAACCACAGCCCCACGGTCAGGTAGTGCTTCCATCTCGGCTTCTGCACGGACAGACCCTTGCAAATGGCCACCGCGAAGGCGTCCATGGACAGACCCACCGCCAGTAGCGCCAGTTCCGTTAGTTTCATCTGTGTTTCCTCCCTGTCGGGCCGGACTGCAAATGCATACCGACAAGAATCCATAATATCTAAATAGTATCTCATAATTTTGGGGAAAAGTCAATGTTTCCCTGCCGGGGGAGGGGGCGTTAAAAAACCGAAAAAAATACTTGACAGAAGGGGACGATTATGGTACTTTTATCCTGAAGTTAAGATCGTTTGGCAAAACTGCCGTGAGGCAGTGACGCAAAGCCAAGGGGACTTATTGCTTATCTAAGTCAGCCCGGTTGCAATTTTCAGAGATTGCAACCGGGGTTTATTTTTTTTCGGATGGTATGGAGGTGCGGGATGGACAAGCTGAATATTTCCGTTACCCGTACCATCGACAGCGGCGTGCGGCCCATTGAGCTGAAATGCACGCCCATTTACGACTGCCTCTTCTCCAATGTCGCGGGCCTGCGCAGCCGGGCCTTGGTCAACAGCGTGGACTATGGAACCCTCGATCCCGGGGACTATATGCCTGCGCTGGAGGACGACCGGGAGAGCGCCTCCTCCTTCACCGCGCGCAATTTGCGGGTGGTGTTGGGCGCTCTGCCCGCCCTGCAATTGCAGGCCCGCGGCATCTCCCTATTTCTGCTCTCGTGTCCCGTGTCTCTGGTGAGGCGCGGGACCCTGGCGGCAGAGGTGACACGGATTTTACGCGCGGCGGACCCCAAGTGCGCCGAGGCGGTGTGCCTGTCCTTCGCTCCGGAGCTGCTGCGCCTGCCGCCCAAGGATCTGCAAAGCGCTCTGCTGCATATTCGCTCTCTGGGCTGCAAGGTGGCCGTGGAGGGCTTTGGCCGGGCGGATTTTCCCATGTCTGTGCTGCCCCTGGCGGCCCCGGATCTGCTGCTGCTGGAGCGGGACCGCAAGGGCGACTTTCCTGCGGGCATGGCGGCCTATGTACAATTCGCCGGAGCCCTGGACATTCAGACCCTGGCTGTGGGGGTGCCTGCGGAGACGGTTTTGCGGGGGCTCAATGACGCCCAGTGCGCGTATTATACCCCGGCCCCGGGCCTGCGGACGGAGGGCCGGAGCCTGTATATGGAAAAAGAACTGACAGACCTTTTGTCGGAAAGGAGCGTGGCATCCCTTGCCGGTTTCAACTAAACAGCCCGGGTCCGTGCTGACCCGGTCGGCGGAGGAGGTCAAGCGCTACCGTCTGTATAAGAAGATCGTGCCGCCGGTGCTGGGGCTCATTACCCTGGTGCTTATCATCGTGTACATCATTTCCATTCTGTTCACCAAGTACGGCAGCTTTACGGTGAAGATCAATAACCTCACCGACCGCAAATATTACCTCACCCTCTGCGAATCGGATAAATTTCTCAACCCCGTGTCCTATCTCAATTCCAAGGCCGTGAAGGATGTTACCAACATCGACGGCAACTCTCTTCCCGCCGACCTTAACGATGTGGACGGCGAGCACAACGGGGAAAACTATGTGGCCTACACCTTCTACGCCAAGAATGTGGGCCAGAGCACCATTACCTATGACTATGACCTGGTCATCTCCCGCAAGACCATCGGCGTGGACTCGGCCATTCGTGTGCGCCTGTACTATACGCCCTTTTACTACGACAGCTTCACCAAGGAATATACCCGCAGCGGCGACTATACCGACTATGCCAAGCCCCGCACCGGGGGCAGCGGCTTGCCGGAGGTGGACCCGGATAACCGCACCATGACCAATTTCGCCGCCAGCGGCTCTGTGGCCCAGGGCCGGGTGGCGGGCTTTAAGCCCGGGGATATATCCAAAATAACCGTGGTCATCTGGATCGAGGGCAACGACCCCGACTGCACCGACGACATCCTGGGCGGCGAGTTCAAGGTGGACATGGTTATGAATGTGGTGGCCGAGGAATAACCCCCGCACACCCCCGTAGGGGGCGGCGTTCCCGACGCCCCGCCCCGCCGTACCCCTAACTTCCCCCAACTGCTCACGGGGTCCTTCGCCATAGCGTCCGATGCGTTTCCATTCCCGCGCAAAAGCGCGGCGAGGGACCCCGCTGCGGCAGTTATGGGACCCCTCAAAATAGACCCTCTTTTCCCGGTGGGGCGGGACACGCCTTCTGCTCCCGTCCCACCTGTACCCCTTGCCATCGCTTCACGCTTCACATGATCCGGCCCCCTTTAAAGGGGGCTGGCACGGCAAAGCCGTGACTGGGGGATTCTTTTTCCCCGGCGCAGCGGCAGGGCACGCGGGCCCTGCCCTACAAAGTGTTGCGTTATCGGGACTGGGCGGACAGGGTCGTCCGCCCCTACAATCGCTTCCGTAGGGGCGGGGTTCTACGCCGCCCGCGGGAGGGGAAATCGCCGAAGCGCCGCCGGTGGCGGAAGAAGCAAGGCGATTTCGAGGAAGTGCCCCGATTGGCGGACAGTGGCCGGGAATCGGTTGGCACAACGGTGGGCAAGAGAGCCCCTCCCCTACGCACCACAAAGAAACGCCATGCGCTCTATGCAAAATCCCATGTCATTGCGAAGCCGGTGCGAACACCGGCTACCCCGCACCGAATCCCTCCACCGGCCTGCGGCCGGTCCCCCTCCCTTTAGGCAAGGGAGGCTGGGTTTTCCCTTATTATTCCGTTCCTTCACCGTCCGACTTCACTCTGCGACGGTTTGGATAAATACAAAAAACTAAAGAAAAGCGAGGAAAAACAAATGAAAAAGTTCAGAAAATTGATTCCCGCCCTGTGTATGCTGCTGGTCTCGGCACTCTTCGTGGGAACCTCCACCTATGCGTGGTTTTCGATGAACACCAGCGTCACCGCAACAAATATGCAGGTGACGGCGAAGTCCGATAATACTTATTTGCTGATTGGCAAGCAGAATATCTTGAGTACGATTCAGACTGAAGGTAAGACTTCGGAAGCGTTCACTGTGAGCGATGCTGAAGCGAAGGTATTTCCCTCTGCTCCTGTAGTTTCCGATACTGAAGTTGGATATACGGCTGCAGGCAAGAAGAATGTTAAGGATGAGGATGTTACAGTTGCAGGTGCTAAGGTTACCGACGCAACAACCGCAGCTGCTGTGACAAACTGGTATACTGCGAGTGCGCTTACACCGGGGGCTGCGACAATTGATGGCAATACGGCTGCACAGCTGAAAGAATTTGGGAGCTATGTTATTGTAAAGAATTTTTACCTCACATTGTCTACGGGATCTAATAAGGCAAACAATCTTACTGTGACACCTACATTCACGCAGAAAGGTAGCGGAAATGATCTTGCAGCTTGCAAAGCTGTGATTACGACAAGTGATGGCGGATTTGCTATTCTTGATAATTCTAAGAACGGCGCAGCAGTTGATATTAAGGGAAGCAACACAGGTCTTACTGATTCCACAGTGGTTACTGTAACAGCATACATTTATGTAGATGGAAATGATACGCAAGTGTATACGAACAATATGGCGAACCTCAAGGGAGCCAGCATTGAGTTCAAATTTGATGTTAAATCTACCCCTGCAGCTTGATTTTAGCTTTTCCTCTCCCCGCGGCGCCCTGGGGGGCGCCGCGGGGGAAATCCCCGGCCCCGGCGGGCTGGGGGCAGCCCGCCCTACACAATCTCCGCCTATGCATCCGTAGGACGGGGCGCTATCACCCCGCCCACCGGCGTATCTCCCGCATCCGCAGGCAAAGCCTCGGCACGGCTGCGGGAGGCCGCAAGACCCTATAAAAACAAGCATCGCACTCCTCAAATCATACAAAGGAGCTAAACGGGAATGGAAAAAAAGAAAAATACAAAGAAAATCATCGGCACCGTGGTGGATGTGCTTATCTGGGTGCTGGTGGTTTTGTGCGTAGGCGTGTCCATTGTGGCCGTCTCCGCCGGGACCAACGCAAAAAATGTCCCCACTGTGGGAAGCACCTGCTTTCTGAATGTGAAAACCGAGTCCATGGACGCGGAAAAGCCTGCCGGCGTCCCTGCCGACAAGCCCGCCGGCTTCTCCGCTGGCACCATGCTCCTGAGCAAGTATATTGCCGAGGACGACGCCGCCATTGACGCCCTGGAGGTGGGGGACATCATCACCTTCGAGATGAAGCTGGACGGCTCTGACACCGTGGACTATAACACCCACCGTATCGTGGCCGTTGAGCGCAATGAAAACGGCACTCTGGTCTCTGTTACCACCAAGGGCGACAACAACGACCTGGTGGACGGCGGCCAGGTCAGCCGCGGCACCATCATCGCCGTGTACACCGGCTCTAAGATTCCCGCCCTGGGCAAGGCGCTGGACTTCTTGAGCACCAAGGTGGGCTTCGGCGTGTGCATCCTGCTGCCGCTTATCCTGTTCTTTATCTATCAGCTTGTGAAGTTCGTTATGGCCTTTATGTCTGTGAAGAACTCCGGCAAGAAGGTCATCTCCGCCGCCGACGAGGAGCTTATCCGCCAAAAGGCCGTGGAGGAGTACCTGAAAAAGCAGCAGGAGAAGGAAAACAATAACGAGGAAATCAAGTCTTAACGCAAAAAACCGCACTACCCCCACGGCAGGGCACACGGGCCCTGCCCTACAAAATCATTTTGTAGGGTGGCACCCATGTGTGCCACCGCACACCCCCGCGTTAAGACCCTACATACACACCAATCCGCACTGAAATTGTAAGGAAAATCTGCTATGCATGACTTTTTATACGGCTTTCTGACCTGGTTCAAGGCCTTTTTTGACAATATGCTGGGCGGCGTCCTGATGGTCGTTAAGGGGATCGTCCTGGGCATCATCAAGATTTTTAACCTGCCCTATTACTTCAAAATCTGGGCCGACGAGGCACCTAACTTCGGCGTGTTCGACTGGATATTCTCCATTCTGGCGTTCCTGCTGGTGCTGGCCGTGTGGGCGGGGGTTATCTTCCTGGCCGTGCTGGCCGTGCGGAAGTACATCCGCTTCCGCCGCGGCATCGTGGGAAACGAGGACCTTTTGGAGGAAATCGCCGACCTGCACCGGGACGTCCTGCGCCTGACCTCCGAAAAGGAGCGGATCATGCAGCTGAAGGTCTCGCAGGCGGGACTGTCCTATGACCAGTTCAAGGAGCTTATGGAGTCTACCGAGGAGCCTGCCGAGGAGCAGGATTCGGAGCAGCCCCAGGCCAACCTGCCCGCCGCCCCGGCCGCCCGCTTTACCCGCCTGGCCGCCGTGGACGAGAAGTATATTTACTACACGCCCCCGGTCTATGAGCGGGGCATGACCCTCCGGGACATCTGCGAGGATATGCGCAACTTCGCCTGCACCAACAACGGCCTGTACTACGACGAGCGCACCATCCGCCTGATGCTCTCCGGCTTTGCCTGCACGAAGCTGGTGATCCTCCAGGGTATCTCCGGTACCGGTAAAACCTCGCTGCCGTACATGATGGGCAAATATTTCCAAAATGACGCCACCATCGCCTCCGTGCAGCCCTCCTGGCGGGACCGCAACGAGCTGTTCGGCTATTTCAATGAATTTACCAAAAAATTCAACGAGACCGATGTGCTGCGGCGAATCTACGAGGCCGGGTACAACGACGAAATTAACCTGGTCATTCTGGACGAAATGAACATCTCCCGGGTGGAGTATTACTTCGCCGAGATGCTCTCGGTGCTGGAAATGCCCAACCCCGACGAGTGGCGCATTGAGCTGGTGCCCTCCTCCTGGGAGAACGACCCGGCCCACCTGCGGGACGGATTCCTGCAAATTCCCCAGAATGTCTGGTACATCGGCACCATCAACAACGACGACTCCACCTTCTCCGTCTCCGACAAGGTCTATGACCGTGCCTTCGTTATCAACCTGGACAGCAAGGGTATCCCCTTTGAGGCCCCCAAGACCCCGGCCAAGAAGATCGCCTATTCCGAGGTGGAGCGGCTGTATGAGCAGGCCAAGCTGGACTTCCCCGTGAGCCGGGAGGCTCTGGACAAGATCGAAAAGCTGGACCTGTATGTTATCCAGCATTTCCGCATTGCCTTCGGCAACCGTATTATGAAGCAGCTAAAGGACTTCGTGCCGGTTTACATCGCCTGCGGCGGCACCGAGACGGAGGCCATCGACTACATCTTTGTTACCAAGGTTTTCCGCAAGTTTGAAAGCCTCAACCTCTCCCTGATCCGGGGCGAAATTCGCGGGCTCATCGCTATGATGGACTCCCTCTTCGGCCCCGGCGCTATGGCTGAGAGCATCGAGTATCTGCAGCGCCTGCAGAAAATGTATTAAAAAAAGGAGGGTGGGACGGATATGGCCACCACAGCTTTTGAAATGGAGAATACCCGCGCTCTGTCCGATCCCACCCTTCGCGCCCGCTTCAGCCTGTCCTTTTCCGCGCAGATGATGCTCTCCCAGGAGAGCGTCAAGGAGAGCTGCGCGGCAGCGGCCAACGCCCTGCTGTCCTTCAGCGGCGTGCGCTACCGCACGGCCTGGACCGGCATCTATTTCACGGCGGGCGGCAAGCGTATAGCCGCCCTTGCTTTTTTTGAGGACAGCCTGTGTCTGCTTTTGGCCCAAAGCGCAGAGGCGGCCTCCGGCCCCCGGTATAAGGCCCAGGATGTGTCCCAGCTGCGCCGGTTTGAAAAAACCCCCGCCCTGCTCCCGCTGAAAAGCGAGGGGGCGCTGAAAAATGCCCTGAAAAAATGGACCGACCTGGCGGCCACCCTGGATTTGCGGGAAAAGGACGCCCCGGCGGCAGTTTTTGCCCCGGAGAGCTTCCCCGGGGACAGCTTCGAGTCCCTGCTGCGCCGGGGCCTTATCCGCCCTACCGGTAAATACAGCGGCGAAGAGGGGGCGTTCGTGGAGGTCCTCTCGGCCCTCTCTGCAGGAGAGGCGACCATCAAGCTCAGCGAAAAGAAGATGCTCCGCGCCCTGGACGAGGGCTGGGTGGAGCGCATTGAGCAGGCCCTGCCCGCCATCGACGAGCTTCTGCGTCGGCCCTCACATTTTATTGCCGAGACGGAGGAGATTCGCCCCATGGAGCTGACACGGAAGATCACCGGCCGCTCCGTGGCCCATCTCTGCCAGCACACGGACTTTATCTCCAGCGTGGACGGCGACGATGTGACCCCCTCCAAGATGCTCAATATCATCCGGGAGGATTCTATCCTCACCTACGAAAATAAGTTCCTCAATACGCTGCTGGCAAACCTCTATTTCTTTGTCAGCGAGCGCTACCGTATTGCCCTGGAAAACGGCGTGGACGAGCGCATCAGCAGCGTCCGCTTCACGGATTCCTTTTACCACGGCCAGGCCAAGTCCCTGGTGACCATCAACATCCAGCGCTCGGAGAAGATAACCGATGCCAAGGGCGTGCAGAAAAGCTATTTCGGCTCTCGTCTGTGGAAGCGGGTGGAGCAGCTTAACGACATCACCCGGGCCTATATAGAGTCGGACTTCGTCCGGGAGATGGGGCGCAATTATGTGAAGCCCCCTATCCTGCGCACCAATGCCATCCTGAAAAACAAGTATTTCCGCCAGTGCCTGGACCTGTGGACCTACCTACAAAGCTACGAGGAGAGCGGCTGCGGCCTCACGGTGGAGGAGACGATCCTGCAGCCGGACCAGAAGTATGTGGGGGGCCTCTTCGGCGCGGCGGCGGCCCAGTATCTGGAGTTTTGCCGCAGCAGCGACGAGCGGACAGAGGAAAATATCCTCACCTCGGCCACCTCGCCTACCCTGAACGCCCGGCTTACCCTCACCGTGGAGGACGAGGCGGACCCGGTAGAGGCGGAGAGCTTTACGGCGGTGCAGCCTGCTGCGCCCCGGCAGCCCCGGGACATGGCCTTTGCCGTGCAGGTGGCTCTGAAGGCCGCCGCGTTCTACGACGCCCGGGAGAGCAACCTTCGCCTGGAAAAGGATATGGAGGCCCGTCTGCGCCTGGCGGACGAAGCTGCCAAGGCCCGCTTTGCCCAGCTGGTGGATGCCCTTCGCAGCTACGAGACCGTGAAGATGATCCCTCGGCGTACCAATTATGCCTTCTACCTGGGTAAGACGGTGCTGGCCCGGCTTACCATTAAGGCGGGGGAGGTCCTGCTCTACATCGCTCTGGAGCCCGGGAAGCTGCCCAAGGCATTTAAGGTGACGGATGTGTCCGCCGTGAAGCGCTACGCCGCCACGCCCACTCTGCTGCGGATAAAAACCGACGGCCAGCTTGCTGCGGCCCGGAAGCTGATAGAGCGCCTGGAAAAGAAATTTGAGTTAAAAAAGACGGAGCCGGAGCAGACCTTCGACACCGCCCAATATGAGCCGCTGCCCTTTGAGGAGCTGCTGGACCGGGGCCTGGTGCGCCCGGCTCAAAAGCCGGAGCGGATCCAGCCCGCCCGGCCTACCCCCGCCCGGGAGGAGATACAACCCATCGTCACCTACGGGGAGCCGGAGGGGGAGGAGATGACCCCCGGCGCCTGGGAGACCATTCCGGCCCCGGAGGAGCTTACGGATGCCCAGGCTACCCCGGAGAAGCAGGTCCATACCGCCGACTATTTCAGCCCCGCCGCCACAGCACCGGCGTCCGCTGCCGACAGGGAGACGGAGAGCGGGGGGGAGGAACACCTGCTTCCGCCCATACAGTATCCCGCCGCCATGGATTACAGCCGCCCGGCCCAAAAGGGTCTGGACGATGTAGGCGGCTTTCTGGCTGACAGCCGGGAAAACCCGGAGCCTGTCACGCCTCCGGCGGAAAAGCCCGGTTTTCTGGCCCGGCTCCTGCGCCGCAAAAAAGATAACAAGGATAACGAATAATGGATAAATGCAAGAAAATCCTCTCGCAGATCCTGTTCTACGGGGCTCTGCTGCTGATTGTGGCGGCTTCGCTGCTTTTCTTCCTGCTAAAGAAAAGCGGACAGACTCTGTTTCTCTTTGACCGTACCCTCCTATGGGTGGAAACGGCCAGTATGCAGCCTACCATCCCGGAAAAGAGCTACATTCTCGCCAAAAGCACCTCGGCGGAAGCGGTGCAGGTGGGGGATGTAATCGTCTTTGTCTGCCGCGATACGGGCTCTGCGGTGTACGGCAGCTACATCACCCACCGCATTACGGAGCAAACCCCGGAGGGCTATAAGACCTGCGGGGACAGCCCCCTGTCCCTGCCAGACCCCTGGACGGTACAGCCGGAGGACATTGTGGCCGTGTATGAGAAGAACCTGCCCCTCATGACGGCCCTGGGCAGGCTCTTTTCCACGCCTATGGGCATGGTGCTGGTGTTTGCCCTGTTTTTCGCCGTGTGCGGATTTGTGTTCATTCCCACGGTGGTAAAGACCCTGCAGGAGCAGGACGAGAACACCCTGACGGAGGAGGAATTCCATCGCCTGGTGGCCCGGGAGGTACGCCGCCTGGAGGAGCAGGGACTTACCCCGGAGGAAAACCGGGGAAACGAGGAGGGAGGAGCGGCAGATGAATAAATTCCTGGCCAAATACGGAAAGGCGTCGATCTTTACCCTCATTGTGATCCTGTGCATGTCCTTCCTCATCCATCTGTTTTCCGTGAGCAGCGGTTATCTTCAGAGCATCGACCGCCAGGCCCTGGACCGGGCGGAAAACTATGCCGGAGAGCAGGCGGTACAGCTGCAGGAGCAGTTCGGTGCCCTGAAAATGCGGGCGGATTACTGCGCCTCAGAGGTCGGCGAGGCCGGGTCCTTAGAGGGGGCGGTGGAGCGGCTGCGCAGCACGGGCTCCGGTATGCGCGTGGCTGACGGGGACAAATTTGTGGCCATACTCTACACGAAGGATGGCGCGGTCTACACCCCCGGCGGAGACAGCGTTACCGGCTACAGCGAGCTTACGGACCTGGCCGAAGCAAAACGCAGCGCCGTCTCCCGCCTGTTCCAGTATGACAATGCCAACATGGTTTTCGGCGTGTTTGCCCCCTGTAATTCCGCCTATGTGGACGGGGTGGTGCTGCTGTATATGCGCACGGCGGTTTCCCTGGGGGCGCTGGTTCAGGAGAGCGGCCAGTATATCAGCAGCGTCCAGGCCTCGGAGTTTGTGCTGCTGTGCAAGCACGACGGCATCATCCTGGAAAAGATCCGGGTGGGAAGCGCCGTGGACCCGGGCTTTGGCTCCGTGACAGAGGGGCTGTTTAAGCAGATCATCACCGACGGGGACACCATGAGCCACATCACCACCGCCCTATCCACCGGGAAGCAGCAGTCGGCTGTGGTGGAGGTGGGGTCGGTGCAGTACGCCCTGTCCGTCCGCCCTCTGGGCAGCGGCTGCGGCGGGCTGATCCTGGTGGGACTATATGAGATGACCGAGCTTTACGGCTCCGGCCGCCAGGTGCTCAATACCATTTGGGGCACCGTGGCCTTTTTGAGCCTGATGCTCCTGGGCTTTTTGGCCTTTGCCATTGTGGACCGCATCCGCACGAACCGAAAAATAAAGACCCTCACTACCGTGGACGCCGACCTGGACTGCCTCACCCGCTCCGGCTTCGAGGCGGAGGCCCAGAGCATCGTGAATCGGCTCAAGGGGACCCGGTTTGCCATTGTTATGCTCCGGGTGAACAACTTCCGCTACATCTCCGAGCAGTTCGGCGACCGGCAGAACCGGGTGGTGCTGCGGTTCCTGCGCAACTGCTGCGCCCAGGCCATGCTGGTCTCCGAGACCTTTGCCTATGCCGGAGACGGACACTATCTGCTCCTGCTCCACTACCGGGAGAAAAAGGCCCTGACCAGCCGACTGGACGGCCTGTACAGGCAGGTGGTGCGCTATAAATTCCCCCAGGACGACGAGTATAAGCTGCACATTTCTTACAGCATTTACGAGGTGGGCCGGGAGGAGGACCGGAGCGTGGGTCAAATGATCGACAAGCTCAACATTGTGGACGCCAAGCCCACTTTCAAGACCGGTGCCGTCTCTCTGGAGTTCTACGGGGATACCCTCCGGGATAACTATCTGAAGAAGGCCGAGATCGAGGGCCGTATGCAGCGGGCCTTTGAAAACAACGAGTTCCACATTTTCTACCAGCCCAAATACAACCTGAAGCGCGGCGGCATGGACGGCAGTGAAATTTTGGTTCGCTGGTTCGATACCAAGATCGACCGCTACCGCACCCCCGGTGAATTTCTCCCTATTTTCGAGGAAAACGGCTTTATCAATAACCTGGACCGCTTCGTGTTTTACAAGGCCTGCGAGAATGCGGCCAGCACGGCCAAAAAGGGAGAGCCGATCTATCCCTTCTCCGTGAATGTATCCCGGGTCACGGCCATCCAGCCGGATTTTTTGGAGTACTATAAGCGCATTAAGCAGAAGTTCGGCATTCGGGACCGGTTCATCACCGTGGAATTTACCGAGAGCTTTGCCTACGAGAATTACGAGTATCTCTCCGGGGTCATGCGGGAGCTTCACGAGGCGGGCTTCCTGTGCTCCCTGGACGACTTCGGCACGGGCTACTCCTCCTTTGCGGCCCTGAAGGTCCTGGACTTCGATGAGATTAAAATCGACAAGGAGCTTCTGGCCTCCGGCCCCCATCCCGACCGGGATAAGCTGCTCCTGCAAAGCGTTATCGATATGGCCCATAAGCTCAGTCCGAAAATCACCCAGGAGGGTGTGGAGGACGCGGAGACCTTCCGGCAGATGGAGGAAATGGGCTGCGATGTCATCCAGGGCTACTATTTCTCCAAGCCTATGAAATTCAGCGACTACCGGGAATTTATCCAAATGAACCGGGGCAGGCTTTAACTGAAAAAACTCTCCGGCAGACTAGTCTGCCGGAGAGTTTTTTAGACTGTCGAAAAACCCTCCG
>ERZ780167.2788-NODE-2788-length-13287-cov-24.124093_pt1 | contig 13287 bp, 10 predicted proteins | sample MGYA00510982_ERZ780167 | MGnify/ENA primary metagenome ERZ780167 (study PRJEB29588, sample SAMEA2146107) | human gut metagenome | biome: human gut; feature: human-associated habitat; material: faeces | place: Denmark | collected 2008/2010 ... | reverse complement strand
AGGGAAAGGGGATTCAGTGACATAAAGTAAGACATTTCTTTTTCCTCCTAAAACTTCCGATAGGGATACCGCTTATCTGGCGCTATCCCTATCGAAGTATATTTTGTTTCCGTACTTAATTGACTGAATACTTACTGAATTGCTACATAATCATCGGGAACAGTGATACCAAGTTCCTCACAGATCTTCGCATTATATTTCTTGGTAACGTTGGGAGCGTAGCGAACATCCATGGTAGTGATGTCTGCGCCCTCAGCCAGGATCTCGTATGCCATCTCACCGGTAGCATATCCCAGATCATAGTAACTGATGGATAAGGTAGCTACGCCACAACCGTTGCAGATACCCTCTTCACCTGCGATGACAGGAACTTTAGCGGGAGCTACTACGTTGTATACGGTCTCGGTTACAGATGCCAGCGTGTTGTCGGTAGGAATATACAGAACATCGCACTCTCCTGCCGCTGCAGTAGTTACAGACTGTACTTCATTGGTATCAGCGATTGCATACTCTTTATAAGCAATACCGTCCTTGTCCAGAGCAGCCTCAAACAGCTGGATCTGATACAGTGAGTTTGCTTCTGCAGAACAATATAACAGACCAACCTGCTTTACGTCCGGGAACAGTTCCTTTAACATAGCTTCCTGCTCTTCAATGGGAGCCAGATCGGAAGTACCGGAAATATTTCTGCCGGTAGCACCGGACCAGTCAGAGATCTCTAACGCGGTAGCATAGTCGGTTACGGAAGTACCTAAGATAGGGATCGAGGTCGTAGCTGCTGCTGCACTCTGTAAAGGAGACGTAGCATTTGCAAGGATCAGATCCACACCATCAGATACAAAACCATTACAGATGGTAGCTGCGGTGGTCTGCTCACCCTGTGCATTCTGCAGATCGAATTTTACATTATCACCAAGCTTATCTTTTAATGCATCCTGGAATCCCTGGGTAGCTGCATCCAGAGCCTCATGCTCTACCAGCTGGCAGATACCGATGTTATATACCTTGCCGTCTGTGGAAGTTGCTGCTTCAGTCTGTGCTGCGCTACCTGTTGTGGTAGAAGCAGTTCCGTTATCGGTGCTGCCACAGCCTGTCAGAACAGTCGCTGCCATTACTGCGGTAAGTACTACAGATAATAATTTCTTTTTCATAATAAATGCCCTCTTTTCTGCAGATCTTTCGATCCGCTTACTGTAATGCATAGACGCTTTAACCCGTCAAAGCGTTGCACTGATAAATATCATAAACTATAAAAGGGCATTCGTCAAACTGATTTCATCGATGCATTAGATAATATTGATCTATTTTTTAAATATCAGAATTTTTCACAACCTCACCGGGTCTCTTGAAAATATGTCCGGCAGGGATCACGCCTCTGACGCAAGAGGTAGGATACACATTGGAATTACGTCCGATGACAGTTCCCGGGTTCAGTACGCTGTTGCAGCCTACTTCCACATGGTCACCTAACATGGCTCCCATTTTCTTCAGTCCAGTCTCGATCTTTTCCTCGCCGTTCTTCACAACCACCAGTGTCTTATCGCTTTTTACATTGGAAGTAATGGAGCCGGCTCCCATATGAGACTTAAAGCCCAGCACGCTGTCTCCCACATAATTATAATGTGGCACCTGTACTTTATTGAACAGGACCACGTTCTTCAGTTCGGTGGAATTGCCGACTACCGCACCCTTTCCCACAATGGCATTGCCACGGACAAATGCGCAGTGACGGATCTCCGCTTCCTCATCAATGATCAGCGGTCCGTTCAGGCAGGCAGTAGGAGCAACTTTTGCGTTTTTAGCCACCCAGATATCCTCGCCTCTTTTTTCATAGATTTCCTCCGGCAGTCTCTTGCCCAGTTCCAAAATAAAATCGTGGATCCGGGGAAGCACCTCCCAGGGATACTCTGCCTCGGTAAACAGTTCTGCCGCAATGGTCTCTGTCAGATCATACAGATTTTCAATCGTAATATTTTCCATAATAGTTTCTCCTCTTCTTTATTCTTTATTTTTCGCATTGGATTGCTTTTGTTTCTTCTGGTAAAACTCTTCCGTAGCCTGGAACTGTCTCCAGAGCACTCCCTGATTGTTCAGTCCCCGCACGGCAACGGTTCTCCTGCCCACGAAATCCGTAAGCTTTCCCATGTAATCATCCGGTGTGATGACACCGTCTGCCACCATGGTAAGTCCTTTTTCCCAGCTGGCTGTCAATGCCGGATTCAAAAGCGGTCTTATGGAATCCGATACCACATCGTAGATCATCTCTCCCATCTGGGTAGGCGTCAGTACCTGGGTCTTTTTATTCAGTGCCAGATACTCGATGTTCACCAGTTTCTTCAGGATCTCCGCTCTCGTAGCGCTGGTGCCGATACCACTTCCCTTGATCTGTGCCCGCAGTTCCTCATCTTCTATGAATTGTCCCGCATTTTCCATGGTCAGGATGATGCTGCCTGAGGTATATCGCTTGGGTGGAGAAGTCTCGCCTTCTTTGATCTCGTAGGTATCTACGGATAAGGTATCTCCTTTTTTCAGATGTGTCAGCAGATTGGTAAGCTCTGCATCACATTTTTCATCGGCACTTTCGTTCTCGTTCTCTTTGTCCTCCTTCGGGGCCGTATTCTCCTTTTTGAAGGAGAAATCAGTCATCTTCAGATATCCTTCCTGTATCAACACCTTGAAGCTGGCAAAAAAGCTTTCTTCCTTTACTTGCAATGTAAGTGAGAACTTCTGATAGACTGCCGGCGGATAGAAAATACTTAAAAACCGACGTACAATGACCTCGTATACTTTTGCCGCAGTAGGGGCCAGCCCCGCCAGATTGTTCAGCCCCTGTCCGGTAGGGATAATGGCATAGTGATCCGTGATCTGCTTATCGTTCACATACCGGGTCTTTGCTATATTTTTATAGGCGCCCTGCTCTAATACTTCTTTGGCGAAAGGTGCTGCCAGGGCATAATTACGAAGTCCTCCGATATTTTTATGGATTTCCTTTGCCACTGCCGTAGACAGAACTCTGGCATCCGTTCTGGGGTAAGTGGTCATCTTTTTTTCATATAATTCCTGAACGATCCTAAGCGTCTCGTCCGGACTGATCTTAAAATATTTGGAACAGTCATTCTGCAGCTCTGCCAGATTATATAAAAGCGGCGCATTTTTGTTCTCTTTTTTCTTCTCGATGCCGATGACGGTCGCCGGTCCTGCAGGTTCCGCAGAAAGTTCCCCGATCAGTCGCTCGGCATCCTCTTTTTTCTTAAAACCGTTCTCCTTATACAATACAGGAGAATTATAGTATTTTGAACCCTCCACGGCTCTCCACTCTGCGGTAAAAGGCTTTTCCTGCAGCTTAAAATTGCCGATCACCCGGTAAAAAGGAGTCTTGGTAAACGACCGGATCTCCCGTTCTCTGTTCACGATCATGCCCAGAACGCAGGTCATGACACGCCCCACAGAGATCACCGCACGATCCCTCTTCAGGTAATCCTTTACAGTCTTGCCGTATTTCAAAGTCAGTGCCCTGGAGAAGTTGATTCCCATCAGGTAATCCTCCTTGGCACGCAGATAAGCGGCATTCCCCAGATTATCATACGCTGAGAGATCCTTAGCTTCCCTGATCCCACGTAAGATCTCCTCCTCCGTCTGGGAATCGATCCATACTCGCTTCCGCTCTTTGCCCTGCACGCCCGCCATCTGCTCCACGAGCCGATAGATATATTCTCCCTCCCGCCCGGAGTCGGTGCAGACATAGATGGTAGAGACATCCTCTCTGTTTAGCAGGGAACTCACGATGGTATATTGTTTCCTGGCATTTTCAATGACTTCGTATTTGAATTCCGCCGGGAGAAAAGGAAGTGTCTCGAAGCTCCATCTCTTAAATTTCTCATCGTACACCTCCGGATAGCTCATGGTCACCAGATGTCCCACACACCAGGTAACAATGGCTTCTTCCGACTCCAGATATCCGTCTTTGGAACGCATATTATATTTTAAAGCGTTGGCAAATTCCCTTGCCACGCTGGGTTTCTCTGCAATAAATAAATTTTTACCCACGTATTACCGTCTTCCTGTCATAAATCACACACCCACGCTGCGAAACTGTAGCTTTCCGGACACTTTCTCCGCCAGTGCATTTTCATAACCATTCTCACAAAATATTATTATCTCATCCGTTTCCATCCGGATGCTTTTCAACGCTGTCTGCAGTGCGTCATAATCTTCCGAAGTATAACATACCGTACCGGAATAATCCACTGCGATCTTTTTTCCTGCAGTATCTTTGCATAAAAAATATGTTCTTCCCTGTGCCGCCTTCTTCAGTTCCACCGTATGGAAATCTGCCTGCAGTATCTCCTGACAGATTCTCCGGTATGCGGATCTCACAAAGCTACTGTAATCCTCACGGATATATGTTTCATAAAAAGCTCTGCCATTATCTCTTCTCCAGGCAGTCTGGTGAGGAAACAGAAAACGGAAATAAAACCGTATAAAAGAATTGCTGATCTCATAGGTTCCGGGCAGTACTTTTTCCACCAGCTCCAGTTCCATCAGATTCTTCAGATAGACACTGATCTTCGCCCGGGAGAATCCGGTACGGGCATACATAGCATTCAGCTTGCCGTTCTTCTCATCTGCTATGGTGGCAAGGATGGTATTGTAGACAGCAGTCTCCCGCAGTTCTTCCGACAGCCATTTGATCATCAGTTCCGGAAGAAAACTGTTTTTTTCTAAAAAAAGCGTCGTCAGATTCTCCTCCACAGAAGCTGACAGTTCCAACAGTTTCCATAATCCCGGCATTCCGCCTAACACCGCATAGAGTTCTATGCTCTTCTGAAGCGTCCCACCTGGGAAAATCCGGCGCATTACTGAAAAAGGCAGCTCTTTGACCTTCAGAAAACCACTGACAGAAAATGCCAGGTTCCCTATTTTAGAGATCATACTGTTCTCCACCCATCCGGATGCATAGGTCGTAAGAATTACAAGAAGAGAAACCTCCCTGTGTTCCTTCAGATAACGGATCAATTCCTGTAAAAAAAAGGTATCCCCCTTTAGCAGATAATGAAAATTTTCTATGATCAGAACTTTTTTGCGATCACTTTTTTCTCCGGATACACACTGTAATACTTCTTCCCAGGAAGGGTACCGTGAAATCTCTTTCCCCTGTTCTCTAAGCTCCTGTCCCCACTGATAGCACATTTCCCTGGAAGAGCAGTTGGGAGCGGTATATCGTATGGTCTGTTTTTTTTCCGCAAAAGCGGTTAAGAGAGCCGTCTTACCAACGCCTCTCTGTCCATATACCACCAGTATCTGACTCCCCGGTCTCTTATAATGATTTTCCAAAAAAGCTGTTTCCTGTTCCCTTCCAGTTAACATGGCAGCCTCATTCTTTCTGCAACAACTGATCAGTATATCTTCTGTAATAGCTGTTCGATCTCCTCCTGGGACAGCGGTTTTCCAAACAGATATCCCTGAATGATATCACAGCCGATGGCACGCAGATATTTATACTGCTGTTCTTCCTCCACTCCCTCGGCAATAGATTCAAATCCTAAGGATTTCACCATACTGACAATGGATTCCGTAATGATTCTGGTAGCGGAATCCGTAAGCAGCGTATCCGTAAAGGATTTATCGATCTTCAGCGTATTGATCGGAAGCTTCTTCAAGTAAGACAGGGAGGAAAATCCCGTTCCGAAATCATCTAAGGAAATGCGGATGCCGTATTCTTTTAACAGCTGCATTTTCTCAGTCACTGCCTGGAAGTCATCGATCAGTATGCTCTCTGTGATCTCCAGTTCGATTTCCTCCGGAGACACATCATATTTGCGGATAATATTCAACAGCAAATCTACGAAGTCTTCCTTCTGGTACTGCAGTGCGGAGATATTGACAGACAATACAAACGGAACGCCGTACCGGTTCCTCCATTCGGAAAATGTCCGGATGCTCTGCTCCAGTACCCAGTTGCCGATAGGGATAATCGTGCCGTTTTTCTCTGCAATCGGAATGAACTTCGCCGGGCTGATCATTTCCCCGTCGCCGTCCTTCCAGCGGATCAGCGCTTCCATTCCGCGCAGTTTCTGATTCCCCGCGTAGTACTGGGGCTGATAATACAGAATAAAGTTATGATCAAATACCGCTTCTTTTAATTTGCTGTCCAGTTCCACATTTTTCAGGAAATCATTCAGGATCGGCGTATCGAAATACTGGATCCGGTTCTTGCCCATGGACTTTCCTTTAAACATAACGATCTCGGCACAGTTGATCAGTTCCAGTGCGGATGTAGCAGCTTCCGGATATTCCGCAACGCCTACGCTTACAGTAATATTCAATATCTGTCCGCCCACCAGATAAAAAGGTTCTCTGGTACGCTTCACGATCTCCTTATGAATGTGTTCCACGCTTCTGTCACCGCAGGAATCATAGATTGCCATGCAGTAGACATCACTGGTCAGATGGCAGACGATCACATCGTCACTGTTGAATTCCTTTAAAAAAGATCCGAACTGCTGTACCAGTTCGTCTCCTGCCACGATTCCCAGTCCGTCGTTGACCTTACGGAAATCGTCAATATCGATGACCAGCACACTGACCAGCCGGTTATCTTCTTTCGCGCGCCGTAGGTACTCCGTCAGGAGACGTACAAAATAGTTCCGGTTGTACAGTCCTGTAAGTCCGTCATAATACGCCATATAGAGAAGTTCTTCGTTCTGCGTCTTCAGTTTTGTGATATTCTGTACCACAATGATCTGATCCGCAGGTCTGCCGTCCTCATAGAATATCCTGCAGGAGAACTGCAGCCAGATCTTCTTCCCCTTCTGCATGCATTCCACAGAAGAAGTTTCCTGACCTCCCTTCTCCAAAAACAGCATATCCCTAAGAGGCAGCACATATGGCTCATCTACCATCTCTAAAAGCTTAGTAAAGTCCCGTCTGTCCCGAATCTGGAAATCGAAAAAATCATCCCATTTTCCAAGCATCGTGACAGAATTTTTTTCAAAAGAATAGTAGATATAAGCATAATCCATGGTATCGCACAAAAGGCGGTACATTTTCTCCCTGTCGCTTAATTTCTGATTCATTGCGCGCATAAGATCCAGCTGATAGTGTAACTCGTTCATAACCCCACTCACCCTTTATTTTTTGGTGATGTAACCTTGTGCTTTCAAAAGTTCTGCGCAAAGCAAAGCTCCCCCAGCCGCTCCGCGTAATGTATTGTGTGAAAGTCCTACAAACTTAAAGTCATATACGGTATCTTCTCTCAGACGGCCTACACTGATACCCATACCATTCTCAAAATCCACATCCAAAGCTACCTGAGGTCTGTTGTCCTCCTCCAGATACTGGATGAACTGCTTCGGTGCGCTGGGAAGTCCCAGTCTCTGAGGTTCTCCGCTGAAAGAAGTTAACTTCTCGATCAGCTGTTCCTTAGTGGGCTTCTTACGGAATTTTACGAATACGGCTGCTGTATGTCCGTTCAGTACCGGAACACGGATACACTGGCATGTGATCACGGGAGAAGTTGCAGGAACGATTTTGTCGCCTTCGATCTTACCCCAGATACGTAAAGGCTCCTTCTCACTCTTCTCTTCCTCACCGCCGATGTAAGGAATGATATTGCCTACCATCTCGGGCCAGTCCTTAAAAGTCTTGCCGGCACCGGAGATAGCCTGATAAGTAGTGGCTACCACTTCATAGGGCTCGAATTCCTTCCATGCGGTCAGTACCGGTGCATAGCTCTGAATGGAGCAATTGGGCTTTACAGCGATAAATCCTCTGGTGGTTCCCAGTCTCTTCTTCTGTGCTTCGATGATCTGGAAATGCTCGGGATTGATCTCGGGTACTACCATAGGAACATCGGGAGTCCATCTGTGGGCACTGTTATTAGATACTACAGGGGTCTCTGTCCTGGCATAAGCTTCTTCGATTGCCTTGATCTCGTCCTTGGACATATCTACGGCACTAAATACGAAATCTACCTGTGCGGCTACTTTTTCCACTTCGTTGACATTCATGACAATCAGCTTTTTCACAGCTTCAGGCATGGGAGTCGTCATCTTCCATCGATCACCCACTGCATCCTCATACGTCTTGCCTGCGGATCGGGGGCTGGCTGCGATAGTCGTTACTTCGAACCATGGATGGTTCTCTAACAGAGAGATAAATCTCTGTCCTACCATACCGGTTCCACCCAGGATACCTACACGTAATTTTTCACTCATTTTTCATTTCCTCCTCAGCTCTATGCATTTCCTTTTTATCTGAAAAGACATTCTTTCCTGATTTTACGAAAGTCTGTCTTCCAAAGACTGTTGATACTCTTCTATGGCATCATTTTTCAGGTATTCTTTATTTTTCTCAATGACCTGTTTCATCATTTTCTCACCCGGTGCACCGATGGTCAGACGCTTCTCCACACAGGTCTTCAGTGAGATGGCATCATAGATATCTTCGTCGAACTTATCACTGATGGAACGCAGTTCCTCTAAGCTTAAAGCATCAATAGAAGTATCCTTCTCAATACAGTACAATACCAGCCTGCCGATAATACCGTGGGCATCCCGGAAAGGCACACCCTTACCTACCAGATAATCTGCAGCATCGGTGGCATTGGTGAATCCGTTCATGGCACTCTTCGCCATGCGGTCCTTGCGGAACTTCATGGTCTGAATCATGCCGGTAAATAAGGTAATGCAGTCTGCCGCGGTATCCATGGCATCAAACGCCATCTCCTTATCTTCCTGCATGTCTTTATTGTAAGCCAGGGGCAGTCCCTTCATGGTAGTAAGTAACGCCATCAGAGCACCATAGACTCTTCCGGTCTTGCCTCTTACCAACTCTGCGATATCAGGATTCTTCTTCTGGGGCATGATACTGCTTCCGGTGGAATAAGCATCATCCAGCTCTACGAACTGATATTCATTGGAATTCCAGATGATGATCTCTTCGCTGAAACGGCTTAAATGCATCATGATCGTAGAAAGTGCGGAAAGGAATTCGATCAGGTAATCTCTGTCCGCCACAGAATCAATGCTATTTAACGTCGGACCTTCAAAGTGAAGAAGTCTCGCGGTATATTCACGATCCAAAGGATATGTGGTGCCTGCCAGTGCTCCGGCTCCCAAAGGGCAATAATTCATACGCTTATAGATATCTGACAGACGCTGTCTGTCTCTCTTGAACATTTCAAAATAGGCACCGTAATGATGCGCCAGGGTAATGGGCTGTGCCTTCTGTAAATGGGTGAAGCCCGGCATGTAGGTATCTAAATTGTTCTCCATGGTATCAAGAATGGCTTCCAAAAGCTTTTTCAGCAGTCCGTCGATCTCTGCCACTCTTGCCCTGGTATAGAGACGCATGTCCAGTGCCACCTGGTCGTTACGGCTTCTGCCGGTGTGAAGCTTTTTCCCGGCATCTCCGATCCGGTCGATCAGGGTAGCCTCCACGAAACTGTGAATGTCTTCCTGGGTCTCATCAATTGCCAGTGTTCCGTCATCCACATCCTCTAAGATCCCAGTCAGTCCTTCGACAATACTCTTCCTCTCCTCTTCAGTGAGGATCCCCTGCTTTGCCAACATGGTGGCATGTACGATACTGCCGGTAACATCTTCGTGAAACAGTCTTTTATCAAATGTTATGGACGCATTGAAATCAAATACCAGCTGATCGGTCTGTTTCGTAAAACGTCCTCCCCATAACTGTGCCATGGTCATTCTCCCATCTTTTTACGTTGGTAGTCTATCAGATAAAATTTCTCATAGACATTGATTGCATTTAATCATATCACAAACGACACTTTAATGCAATACAGTGAATTTCATCACTTTCCGCTACAGAAAACACTTTTTCCACTGGAATTCATACAATAACTATAAATATTCATGTTAAGGAAGTATGCCTTTTTATGGGAGCTCTTATCGAACTTAAAAATATAGGTTACTCCTATCACACACTGTCCGGGGAGACCGGTGCCATAAAAGATATCTCCTTCTCCGTGGAGGAAGGGGAATTTGTAGCACTTGTTGGACCCAGCGGCTGCGGTAAATCCACTCTGCTGTCCATTATCGCAGGGCTCCTCGCCCCTGAGGCCGGAACCATTGTCGTAAATAATCCCGACGGTTCCCTTCATTATCCCCGTATTGGCTATATGCTGCAGCATGACCATCTCTTCGAATGGCGCACCATCTATCAGAATGTTACGTTGGGTCTGGAGATCCATCACGCCCTCACTCCGGAGCGCATCGCCCATGTGGAACAACTTTTGTCCGATTACGGGCTGGAAAAATTTAAGAACAAGCGCCCTTGCGAATTATCCGGCGGCATGAAGCAGCGCGCTGCTCTGATCCGAACCCTTGCCCTGGATCCCCAGCTGCTGTTACTGGATGAACCCTTCAGTGCCCTGGACTACCAGACGCGCCTTATGGTATCTTCGGATATCTGTCAGTTGATCCGCAAGGCTGGGAAGACCATGATCATCGTCACTCACGATCTGTCAGAGGCTATCAGCCTGGCGGATAAAGTTTACGTGCTGTCTGCCCGTCCCGCAACGATCAAAACGGTATTGCCCATTCAGCTCACCCTGCAGGACAGTTCTCCACTCGCCGCCAGAAACGCCCCGGAATTTCCATATTATTTCAAACAACTTTGGGAGGAATTAACCGATGAAACCTAAGAATGTGCAAAATGACCACCCGTTGACGGTCCAGGAACAATATCTTCGCAAGCACAAAAATCATCATAGACAGGTTGCCTTTCTGCGTATCTTTCTCCTGGGAATCTTTCTGATTCTCTGGGAAATCAGTGCAGATGCATACTGGATCGACAGTTTCTTTTTCTCCAGCCCACGCAGAGTCGTCCTATGTCTGATACAGTTGTGGACCGAGCGCTCTCTTCCGATGCATATCGGCATTACTTTATTAGAAACCATATTAAGTTTCCTTTTAGTGTTCGTTATCAGTCTCCTGCTTGCCACCCTATTGTGGTTCTCTGACAAACTGTCGGAGATTTTAGAGCCTTACCTGGTACTACTCAACAGTCTACCGAAATCTGCCCTGGCTCCCCTGTTCATCGTCTGGCTGGGCACCGGCATCAACACCATTATCATCGCCGGGATCTCTGTGGCAGTCTTCGGCTCCATTATCAGCTTTTACACTGCCTTTCACCAGGTGGATCCGGAAAAGGAGATTCTGATCCGCACTTTGGGGGGAAACCGCAGAGATATCTTTTTCAAAGTCGTCCTCCCGGAATCTGTTCCCACACTGCTCAGCACCACCAAGGTCAATATCGGTCTGTCTTTAGTCGGTGTCATCATCGGAGAATTTCTGGCAGCCAGACGAGGGCTGGGTTATCTCATCATCTACGGTTCCCAGGTGTTCCAGCTGGATATGGTGATCAGTTCTATCTTACTGTTATGTGTCATTGCCATGCTGCTCTATCTGCTGACCCAGTCTCTGGAACATTGCAGCAAAAAGCATCGCAACTGATTATAATGTTTTCTTCGGAGATCTGCAGGATGGCATCTTCGTCTTACAGTCTCCTACATAATCTACAGTTCTGCGAAACGAACTTTTAAAATAATAAATTTTACAGTTGCAAAAATTCCCAAGAACATATATAATAACCTAGTCCGCTGAAATAGCTCAGTTGGTAGAGCACTTCACTCGTAATGAAGGGGTCGTGGGTTCGAGTCCCATTTTCAGCTTATATATTTTAACCTAAAAAAGAGAAAGCCTTCTGCTTTCTCTTTTTTGTAGTAATTATTCAAAGTCACGTAAAACCGCATTCTGTAAATATCTGCATTCCGGCAGATTTATCTTGCTCCCTTGTCATAGATTACCCCCAAAGCTCTCGGTGCACCGTTCTGTTTGGAAAAGAATACCAGCAGCAAAAGTGTCAGTACATACGGCAGGATCATCACCAGATCCTGATAACTGCTGGGCATCTGTAATACCTGTACCAGTCGGTAGCCGCCGGATCTGGCAAATCCGAATAACAGGCATGCTCCCAGGGTCGGAAGGATTCGCCAGTTACCGAAGATCAGCGCTGCGATGGCCAGATATCCGTAACCTACATAGATACTGGAAGAAAAGTTCGCGGAAATAGAATATGCAAAGCAGATACCGCCAAGTCCCGACAACGCACCGCAGATCATGATAGCTGCCAGGCGGATCTGTCCCACCTGTCTTCCGGCTGCATCCACCGCATGGGGATTGTCACCGCAGGCGCGCAGATGCATGCCGAAGCGGGTCTTGTACATTACAAACCATGCAATAAATGCTACGGCAACGATCACCAGTTCAAAAGGATACAGATTGGTAAATACAGCTCCCAGTACCGGAATCTTAGAAATTCCCGGGATGGTAATTCTGGAAGATACGGTCAGAACAAACTTGTCAGAGGTGGCACCGAATACAACTCTGTTGAGTAGTTTGGTCAAATATGCTGTCAATGCCATAGCCAGAATATTGACTACGACACCACTGATCACCTGATTGGCTTTAAACTTCAGGCACAGCAGCGCATGGATCAGGGCAAAAATACTTCCTCCTACTGCCGCCATGATCATGGCAATGTAGAAAGGTACCGGAGAATCTCCGGAGAAATTCCCTGCAATGGCAACTGCCACAAATGCTCCGATAAAGGCACCGAAACCCTGCAATCCTTCCACAGCTAACATAGTCACACCGGACTTCTCGCAATAAATACCGCCAATTGCCATAATAAATAAAGGTAATGCAAAGGATAACCCGTCAATGATCACAATATCCATTTATTTGTCCTCCTTTGTCTTGTTCGTTTTCTCTCTTCTGCCTCGTTCCATTTTCCATTTGATATAAGCATTACATGCACTGAACAACAAAATAATTCCGGTAATAACCGATGCGATCTCCGCATCGACACCGGCTGCAGATTTCATGTAAGTACTACCTTTACTGATCAAGGTGATCAGCATGGTGGAAAATACGATTCCGAAGGGATTGTTGTTACCAAGCAGTGACACTGCGATAGCATCAAATCCCGTGCTGATCAGTACCTTGGGCTGAATAGAACCCACATAACCCAGATAATAGGTCACACCGGCAAGTCCTGCCAGGGCACCGGAGATCATCATGGACAGCACCATGCTTCTGCCGACTTTAATACCCGCATATTTTGCAGCACTGCGGGAATAGCCCACAGCCTTCAGTTCGTATCCTAATTTTGTCTTCTCTAATAAGAACCACACTGCCACTACAGTCAGCAGAGCCAGAATAATTCCCAGCGGAATATCCATTTTCAGATTGCCCACCATGG
>ERZ780167.2783-NODE-2783-length-13307-cov-2.594401_pt1 | contig 13307 bp, 9 predicted proteins | sample MGYA00510982_ERZ780167 | MGnify/ENA primary metagenome ERZ780167 (study PRJEB29588, sample SAMEA2146107) | human gut metagenome | biome: human gut; feature: human-associated habitat; material: faeces | place: Denmark | collected 2008/2010 ... | reverse complement strand
TGCCGCATCCAGTATATATTTGGTGGAGCGATAGTTCTGCTCCAGCCGCACTACCTTTGCGCCTTCAAAGTCCTTTTCAAAGCTTAGTATGTTCTTTATATCCGCGCCGCGCCAGCCGTATATGCTCTGATCGTCGTCGCCCACAACACAAAGATTGCCGTGCTTTCTGCACAGCATTTCAACAAACCTATACTGCGGCATGTTGGTATCCTGATATTCGTCCACAAGAACATACTTGAAGCGGTTCTGGTACTTTTCAAGCACCTCGGGGCACTGTTCAAAAAGCTCTATCGTTTTCACGAGCAGATCGTCAAAGTCGAACGCGTTAGCGGCCATAAGGCGGCGCTGATATTGCTCAAACACCTTTTCGGTTATGCCGTCGTCGCTGTAGTTTTCCTGAATATATCGCTTGACATCCAGCGACTTGTTTTTGGCATTTGATATATTTTCCTTAATGACGCGCTTGGGCGCGGCCTTATCGCTTATGCCCATGTTCTTCAATATATCGCCTATTATCTTAAGCTGATCAGCGTCATCATATATGGTGAAGCCGCGCTCGTAGCCTATCTTGTCGCAGTCTATTCTGAGTATTCTTACGCAGCAGGAATGGAACGTGGTTACCCACGCTTCATCGGCATCGCTGCCTATAAGCGCGGACGCACGCTCGCGCATCTCCAGCGCAGCTTTATTGGTAAACGTCAGCGCCAGTATATTCCATGGCTTCACGCCATGTTCCACCAAATTTGCTATGCGATATGTTAAAACCTTGGTTTTGCCCGATCCTGCACCGGCAAGCACAAGCAGCGGCCCTTCAAGGCACTCCACGGCCTCGCGCTGCCTGTCGTTAAGAACTGATAGATCCATTATTTTACCTCTTCCTTATGATAGGAATTATTATACCATATTTCTGCAACATTTTGAAAGTACGGCGCGAACAAAAATCGGAAGCCCGATGCTTTTCAGACTCCCGATAACAGTATTATCTATTCTTACAGCGTCTCAGCTGCGCAGTTCCGCCTTCAGCCTTGTTTCAAGGGCGCGTATTATGCTGCCCACCGCCGCCTGTATTTCTTCGTCAACAAGGGTATGATCCTCGCTCCTGAGCGTGAAGGAATAGGCCATGCTCTTCTTGCCTTCCGGAATGCCTATGCCGCGGTATACGTCGAACAACTCCACGTCGTCCAGTATCACCTTCAGCTTGGTCTGGGATATAACGCGGCTTACCTCTGCCGCTGTCACCTTGTTGTCCACAACTATGGCCAGATCGCGCGCGACCTTGGGGAACTTTGATATGGGCTTATATGTACGCTTTGCGCCGGTGTGGGCAAAAAGCTTATTCATATCTATTTCCGCAAAGTATACGCGGCCGTCTATGCCCCAGCTTTTCAGCACGTTGGGATGCACCGCACCAAGTTCGCCTATCTGCTCCTTGCCTATACTCATTACAGCCTTCCTGCCGGGCTGATAGAATTCGCTTCCGCCCGCAGCAAATTCCGCCTTGCCGAACAGATCGAACTTTTCAAGCAGCTGTTCCACAGCGCCTTTAAGCGTGAAATAGTCCTCATTCTCCCCGCTGAACAGCAAACCGAGCATCTTCCTTTCTTCGGGCAGACTGTCGTTATTGTCAAAATGCACGTTGCCCACTTCAAAGAACCTGTCGTGTCCGGTCTTGCGGCCCTGATTGCGCTTAAGCGAATCGAGCATGCCCATTATGAGCGTTGTGCGCATCAGGCTCTGGTCCTCGCCAAAGGGGTTCAGTATCTTCACGCACTGGCGCTTTTCGCTGTCCTTATCCAGAAGCAGAGCGTCAAGCGCCGCGGGGCCGGTGAAGTTATAATTATACATTTCATAGCAGCCCTGCGCCGCCATTTCGTCCTTCACCTTGTCCTCAAACACATAGTCCGCGCCAAGCTTGCCCGCGAACGTATCGCCATACATAAGGGAAGGCTTGATGTTGTAATATCCGTAAAGGCGGGCCACTTCTTCCGCAATATCCCAATCGGCCTCAAGGCCGTCCTCTATATCGGTACGGAAATGGGGAATGCGCACCTTAAGCTTATCACCCGCTGTCTTAGCGTCTATATTGATGGTTGCAAGCATTTTCGCCATGTCCTCGCCGGCGATCTCGGTATGCAGTATGCGGTTTATATGCGCAATGTCGGTATATACGGTATGTTCGCTTATGTCCGCATTGCAAACGTCTATCGTGCCGCCGATTACCTTACCCGCGTGCAGCTCGTCCACAAGCTCTATCGCCCTTTCCTCCGCAAGCATGGCGTTTACGGCCTCAACGCCCTTTATGAAGCGCGCTGCCGCATCGGTAACGTGGTGCAGCTTCCTTGTGGTTGCGCGGATGCTGCTGCCCTTGAACGCAGCGGCTTCAAACAGCGTGGCCTTTGTGTCCGCGGTTATTTCGCTGTTCAGTCCGCCCATAACGCCAGCTATGCCAACGCCCTTTTCAGGATCGGCAATCAGCAGCATGTCCGGCGTCACCGCGCGCTCTTTGCCGTCCAGCGTGGTCACTATTTCGTTTTCGTATGCATTGCGCACAACAATGTTGCCGTCCTTTACGCAGGCAAGGTCGAACGCATGCATCGGGTGGCCGTATTCAACCAGCACATAGTTGGTTATGTCAACTATGTTGTTTATGGGCCTCATGCCGACCGCGCGCAGGCGCTTCTGCATCCATGCGGGGGAAGGTTCAATATTAAGGTCCGTCACCACGCGCGCTATGTAGCGGGGGCAAAGCTCGGTGTTTTCAACGGTTACAGACGCATAATCATGAATGTCGCCCTCGCCCTTGATATGGCGAATGGTAGGTTCCTTGAATTTCTGGCCCAGCGCTGCCGCCGCTTCGCGGCACATGCCGATTATGCTTTGGCAGTCCGCACGGTTAGGCGTAAGCTCTATATCGAACACTATGTCATCCATGCCTACGGCTTCCTGTATGCTCTGCCCAAGGGGATGATCCTCATGCAGTATCATTATGCCGTTGAACTCCGCGCCGGGATAGTCCGCCTCGCTCAGGCCAAGCTCATGGCCGGAGCAAAGCATGCCGTAGCTTTTTACGCCGCGCATAACGGTAGGCTTAATAACTATGCCTTCGGTAAGATGCGCGCCGTCCATTGCAACGGGCACCAGCGCCCCTTCAAAAACATTGGTCGCGCCGGTGACTATGCAAAGCGGTTCCTCCGCGCCAACGTCTATGGTGCAAATCTGAAGATGGTCGGAACCCTCATGCTTGCGCAAGGCTACTATTTTGCCGACGACAACATTGGTGATGCCGCCCATCTCGCCTTCGTAGCCCGCGCACTCGAAGCCGCGCCACATCAGTTTTTCAACAAATTCATCTGGCGTTACGTTCCATTCAACGTAATCTTTCAACCAACTAAGCGGAAGTTTCATGTTTCTTTACCTCCTTAGAACTGCCCCAGGAAGCGGGCATCGTTTTCGTACTCAAGGCGGATATCGTTTATGCCGTATTTAAGGCTTGTAACCCTGTCCACGCCTATGCCGAACGCGAATGCGCTCCACTCATGCGGATCAAGACCGCAGTTTTCAAGCTCATGCGGATTGGTAACGCCGCAGCCCAGTATTTCAAGCCAGCCCGTGCCCTTGCACACACGGCAGCCCTTGCCGCCGCATATGGTGCAGGAAATATCAACCTCGGCAGAGGGTTCGGTGAACGGGAAGTAGCTCGGGCGCATACGGGTCTTTACGTCCGGCCCAAATACGGTATGCACAAATTCGTCAAGCGTGCCCTTCAAATCGGCAAAGCTTATGTTTTTATCCACAACAAGGCCTTCCATCTGCATAAACACCGGGCTGTGGCTTGCATCAACTTCGTCTACGCGGAAAACGCGGCCCGGTATTACCAGCCTGAACGGAGGCTTAACGGTCATAAGCGCCCTCGCTTCGCAGGGGGAGGTATGTGTTCTGAGCACTACCTTATCGTTAACATAGAACGTGTCCTGCATATCGCGCGCGGGATGATCCTTTGGCAGGTTCAGCTTGGTGAAGTTAAAATCATCGTATTCAACTTCGGGACCGTGGAACGTGGTGAAGCCCATGCCTATGAGCGCATCCCTAATTTCGCGGTAAGTCTGCGTCATTGGGTGCAGCCTACCGCTGGGCTGGCGGCGGATACCCGGTTCGGTCACGTCCAGCGTTTCCTTTTCAAACGCCTTCTGCTGCATAAGCTGGGCTATCTTTGCCCTGCGCTCCGCTATAGCCTGCTCCAGTTCCTTTTTAACGGCGTTTGAAGCCTGTCCAAGCTTTGCGCGCTGTTCTTTATCAAGCTGTCCCATCGTGCGCAGTATTCCCGTAAGGGAGCCGCTCCTGCCAAGCACGGAAGAATTAAGCTCTTCCAGCTCCTTTTCCTCGCGCACCTCCTGAAGGCGGGCGAGCGCTTCCTGCCTTATCTTTTCAAGTGCCTCGTTCATTTTGGATAAAAACCTCCTAAAAAACTAATACGCGCCTCGTCTTTAGGGACGAAGGCGCGCTCGTGGTACCACCCTTATTCGCCCCGCCATCACGGGGCCTTTTTCCGCTGTAACGGGCTTACCCGGCGCCGACTACGCACCGCATTTTGCTCATGCGGCTTCCCCGACGCGGCTCAGGAGAGAACTTTGTGCGGCCGCGCATGCAGGCTGCTTGCAGCTTATGCAGCCCTCTCTGCGGCAACGGCAGGCCGCTTTTGCTCCGTCATTGCCAATTCTTTTTTGGCATTATATCATATCGTTTCCGCTTTTTCAAGCCGCATAAAGGCCTATACATGTACCCATTTGGTAAAGCAGAGCACAACGTAATCGGCAAGCCCCGCCGTGTCCACGTCTCCGTCAAAAGCAAGGTCTATACTGACCGATTCCCCGCTTATTTCAAATATATATTCAAGCGTACCGGCCTTATCTCCCGCCCTTACGGGCGCAGCGTAGGCTTCTTCCGCATTTATGACGCTCCTCGGCTCGTCCCCGTTCCATACTATAAGCGTAACGTCCTCCGCCGCAACAAGATTGACGTTTTTGGTTATCCCGCCGGACACGCTGACGTTTTCAACCACCTTATCGCCCTTTTTAACCGGCGTTTTTATGCTTACCGCTGCGGATGATGCTTCAATGGTTTTGCTTGCGCAGCTGAAGCGCGTTTTTGAGTCCGCCGCACCTATCACCGCCGCTATGAACACCGCGCCTTTGCGCTTTACCATAAACACACCGCAATACTGCGCCTCTCCTGACGAACCGGTAGATCCCGCAAAGCAGCCGTCGAGCGATTTTATAAGCTTATTTTGGTTAACAAGCTCCGTCCTTGTGCCGTTTTCGTGCTGTATTTCATCTAAATACAGGGCGCTATATTGCTTGTATGTGCCGGACTTTGCAAGCCGCGCGCCAAGCTTTGCCAATTCCTCTGCGCTCAGCATAAGTCCCTTGCCGTCTATGCTTGATACTTCGGCATATACGCCCGCGTCCTGCATCAGCTCGTTTATGGCCTTTACCGCCGCGTCCTGCCCTCCTGCGCATGCTTCCGCCAGCGCAAACGTGGCGTCTCCGGCGGTTATCATCACGGCGGCTTTCATTGCGGTTCCGGCCTTTATTGTCTCCCCCGCCTTAAGGAAGGCCGTCGCCCCGCCAACGCTTGCCGCCTCCGGACTTACTACTATGTTCTCATCCGCCGCAAGCTTACCGCTGTCCATGCATTCCAGCGCATACAGCAACGCAGGCAGCCGCACAAGCCCGCCAAGGTTCAGCCGCTCCTCCGCATTCTTTTCAAATATGCGCTGCCCGCTCTGCGCCTCCGTTACTATTGCCGCCTTCACCTGCCCCGTTTCCGCAGTCACGCCCTCGGCCAAGGCCGCAGGACACGCCAGCATTGCGGCGCACAGCGCAATGGTCAGCATGGATAAAAAGCATTTTTTCATATAAAAAACTCCCGTATGCATTTCATATCCTATTGATATGCCGCATGCGGGAGCAAAAATGCCTTTTTTAACCTATCTTATCATGTCAAGGAACGATTCGCCCGCCTTAAAAGGCTTGCCGGTAAGGTAGTCCACTATTGTGCAGCCAAGATCGGCAAATGTTTTGCGCGTGCCTATGTTCACGCCCTGCTTCATGCCAGGCCCCCATACGACAACAGGTATATGCTCGCGCGTGTGGTCGGTACCGGGATAGGTCGGGTCGCAGCCATGGTCGGCGGTTATTATCATCAAGTCGCCTTCATGCATCTGCGCCATTATGTCGGGCAGCCGCTTGTCGAAATATTCAAGCGCTTCCGCATAGCCCGTAACATTATTGCGGTGGCCGTAGAGCATATCGAAATCAACAAGGTTGGTGAATATAAAATCCGCCTTGCCGTCCTTCAAAAAGTCTATTGTGGCCTCTATACCGTCGTGATTATTTTTCGTGTGGTTGATAAGGCCAAGGCCGCGCCTGCAGAATATGTCCTCTATTTTGCCAACGCCCGCCGTAACGTAGCCCGATGCGCTGAGTGAATCAAGTATTGTTTCGCCAACGGGGGGTATGGCATAGTCCCGCCGGTTCTCCGTGCGGGTATATTTGCCGTTGCCGCCAACGAACGGCCTTGCTATAACGCGGCCGACGAGCTCGTCGCCCATCAGTATTTCGCGCGCTATCTCGCAGCAGTGATAAAGCTCCTCCAGCGGCACAACGTCCTCGTGCGCAGCAATCTGGAACACGCTGTCCGCGGACGTATACACAATAAGCTTGCCCGTTTTAACATGCTCATCGCCAAGCACCTGTATTATCTCCGTACCTGAAGCAACAATGTTGCCGAGCGTGCCGCGGCCAGTGCGGCGCTCAAATTCGTATATCACTTTCTCAGGGAAGCCGTTAGGGTACGTTCTGAAAGGCGGATCCATTATTACGCCCGCCATTTCCCAATGGCCACTGGTGGTATCCTTCGCCTTTGTCTTTTCCTCGCTTTTGCCATAGCATCCTTTGGGTGATTGCACCGTGGGCAGCATGGAACCGGCTATGTTGCCAAGACCAAGTTCAAGCATATTCGGAATTTTCATATGTGTGCGGTCATAAATATGCCCGAGCGTATGGGCGCCTTCATCGCCGAACTGTGCGGCATCCGGAAGGTAGCCTATCCCTACGCTGTCGAGCACTATAAGCGTTGCTCTCTTTTTCATTTCAGGTCATTTCTCCATCTTATCGGATTTAAGGTGGTTCATGTTTATCTTCAGCCTTATGCGCGTATGCTCAGCGATCATGGTAATGTATTCCTTGTTAGTCGGGCAGCCCTTATCTCTATCCACGGTATAACCGAAAAGCTGGTGCTGCATTTCCATGTCGCCCTTTAGCCATGCTGTGTTTATGGCATAGCGTATGCTGCGTTCAACCGCCTTAGCATTTGTATTATACCGCTTTGCGACCGCCGGGTAAACATCCTGCGTCAATCTTAACGGGCTGTTCACACCGTTTTCAACATACATCTTTATGCATGCCGCTGCGTAAACAAAGCCGGAGTGCTGCACAGCTAATCCCATCATGGTAAGATACTGGGCAATTATATCGTCGCAATCAAGGCAGCGCATATGCGTTGCGTCGATTAAAGCCATCGTATCCCTAAGCCCGCTGTTCTGCACCACGTCCATCAGTTCGTCCACCCGCTGCGCTATCAGCAGCGGTGCGCACGGCAGCGCTATCATATATGCAAAGCCCGCAGACTGCGCCATGCGTATAGCTTCGTCCGTATAGAGGGCTGATATGCCTATAAACACGGTGCCTTTGCCCTTGCCCATTGTTTTTATCCTGTGCAAAAGCTGGCTGCCGTCATATTTGGGCATGAGCATGTCCACTATCGCCACATCCGGCTTATTGCCCTTTTCAAAAAAGCTCAGCGCCTCGTCCGCTGTTTTAAGCTTAGCCATGACGATATAGCCGTATTTTACAAAGCGGCTTTCAAGCTCCATGCAGAACCTTTCGTTATCGTTTATAATAACAAGCTTTCGCTTCTTCATCACATACTGCCCCTTGACCATACAATGTTTCAAGTCTGCTTTAATGATAACCTATCCGGCGATCGTATACAAGGCAATTTTTGGATGTTGACCGGCAGTATATGGTAGAATTTTGTCGAAAATTGTAGTATTCGTGTTTGGTGTGTAGAATTTGGGCCTATCGGCGCGCCGCGTCAGCGCATCTGTTCATACATCCAGTAGGCGTATATGCCGTATCCTTTAGTTGGGTCGTTTATGAAAACATGGGTAACTGCGCCTACGAGTTTGCCGTTTTGTAGTATTGGGCTGCCGCTCATGCCCTGTACAATTCCTCCCGTATGCTCAAGCAGCCTTTTATCTGTAACCTTAACCACCATCCCCTTGCCATCGGACGTACTCTGCTCAAACAGCTTTATTATTTCGCATTCGTATTCGGTTGTAACGCCGTCCTCAAGGCTGGTCAAAAGCGTGGCTTTGCCCGTCTCTACCTCGTCCGGATAGGCCAACGCAACGCCCTCGGGATACAGCGCGGACGTAAGCGGAGCATACATTTCGCCGAATACACCATATCTGGTGTTGCGGTCTATTGCGCCCAGCCTTTTGCTTACTGCGCTGAATGTTCCGCGCACCTCTCCTGGGAAGCCCTGCTCCCCGTGCGTAACGCCTACTATCGAGGCTTCGCTCAGCTCTCCCCTCTTAGCTTCTATCATCGTGCCAGCGTCAGGATCGGTCACGGCATGACCAAGCGCACCAAAGCGCATCGAGCTCATAGTATAAAACGTAAGCGTGCCTATGCCCGCCGTGCTCTCGCGTACCCATGCGCCAAGCAGCACCTCGCCGTCCTTCACGCATGGATACACTGTGCAGTCAAATTCGCTGCCATTGCGCCGTACCCTAAGGCGCATGCTGTCGCCAGCGCTTTTTACCATTGCAGACAGTTCGCCAACTCCGTTCACCTGCTCCCCATTAACGGCTATTATAGCATCTCCTGTACGTATGCCAGCTTCATGCGCAGGGCATCTGCGCCGAATGCCATCATCCACGTTGCCAAGGCCAACCACCAGCACTCCGTTGCACCACAAGCTTATGCCCACGGATGAGCCGCACGGCATAACATATATATCGTCGCGCACATGCACATCCACATTTTTTACAGTAATACCGAACAGTTCCACGGAAAAGCGCTTCACTTCGCCGTTCTTCGCGCTGCTCAGCCGTTCGGACAGGTCGTTTGCAACGGCAACGCCGTCCCTATCGGTTATGCTGAACGGTGCTGGTATGCCGCAAAGCCGCTCCGCGCCGCCCGCTTCGTCAACATATATGTCATCCGGCAGTTCAAGCACCATGTCCATCCCCGGAACGGCGTTAACGGCGAAAAGCAGCGCACACAGCGCCGAGCCAAGCAGCTTTACTATCGTTTTAACGGTTTTCTTCATACGCAGCACACCTCAAAAAAGCACCTTGGAGCAAAACTCCATGGTGCTTATTGTTTGATATGCCGCACGTTACTATGCAGCGCCGCGGCTTGTAAAATTAAATTTTATCGGCAGTTTTTTCCTTGATTTTATCCGCCCGCGCAATAAGCTCCCTCGCATGGGTCAGCGCAGAGGGCGAATCGCTCTCTCCATCCATCATCTGCGCAATGCGCTGCACCTTTTCTTCCTCGTTAAGCTGCCGCGTTTCAACAAACGTGTTCTTCCCGTCGTCATATTTGCGCACCATCAAGTGCGCATCGGCAAGCGCAGCTATCTGCGCCAGATGCGTTACGCATATCACCTGATGCTTTTTCGCTATGCCCAGCATCTTTTCGCCCACAACGGCTGCCGTGCGCCCGCTTATGCCCGTATCTATTTCATCAAATATCAGCGTGGGTACGCGGTCGTTATCCGCAAAAATGGACTTGAAACAAAGCATTATCCGGCTTAGTTCGCCGCCGGACGCAACCTTTTCAAGGGGCTTCAGCGGCTCGCCCGGGTTTGCGCTGAGCATAAACTCCGCCGTTTCACGCCCGCCCTTTCGCGGCTCGCCGCCGGATGCATCGCTGAGCGCAACATCGAACATAGCCTTTGCCATGCCAAGGTCCTTCAGTTCATTCAGCACGTCGCGCTTTAGTCTATCTCCCGCGGCGCGGCGCACCTTGCTCAGTTCATCCGCAGCAACGTTATATTCGGCCTTCAGCTTGTCAAGCTTCGCATCCAGTTCAGCCGCAAGCGCCTCCGCGTTTTCAAGCTCGTTCAGTTTAGTTCCCGCATCCTTGCCGAAATCTATCACGTCCTCGACCGTGCGGCCGTATTTTCGCTTAAGGTCGGATATAAGCTTTAGCCGCTGCTCTATTTCCTCCAGCCTTTGCATGTCGCTTTCAACGTTTTCGCTTGTATCCCTGAGAACAAAGCTTATATCCTCCGCTGCGTAATACAGCTCCTCTATTTTATCGCCCAGCGCTTCATAATCCTTATTCAGTGCGGCAATGTCCCGCATGCTGCGGCGCGCGGTATCAATAGCGCTCAACGCGCTGCCCTCTTCTGCTCCGCTCAGCGCCATATGCGCCGTTTCAAGCGCGGTGCGTATGCGTTCGGCATTAAGAAGAACCGTCTTTTCCGCGTTTAGCCGTTCTTCTTCCCCCGCTTCAAGATTTGCCGAAGCTATCTCCTCAATTTGATAGCGCAGCATATCCATTTCCCGCTCGCGCTCCCTTTCGGAAGCAAAGCCGGAATTGCGCTTGAGCATCAGCTCGCTTCGCCTTGAAACTATCACGTCTATCTTTTCTATTATCGGCAGCGACTCCGCGTGGCAATATGCATCAAGATAGCTTATGTGGTTTTCCGCATCAAGCAGCGCCTGATGCTCGTGCTGACCATGTATATCCACCAACGTGTCTGATACGCTTTTGAGCGATGCTACCGGCACAAGCGTGCCGTTCACGCGGCATGCATTGCGCCCTGCCGCGCTGAGTTCGCGCGAAAGTATAAGCTCGTTCCCGTCGTACTCTATTCCGAGTGCGTCAAGCGCCGCAAACGCAGCGTCCCCTTCATTCAGGTTGAACACGGCTTCAACCTTTGCCCGCGCGGCGCCGTTGCGTATAAGGTCGCGGCTCGTCCGCTCGCCAAGCACAAAGTTCACGGCGTCTATTATTATTGATTTGCCTGCGCCCGTTTCGCCCGTCAAAACATTGAAGCCGGGGAAAAGCTCAATCCCCAGCTTCTCGATAAGCGCAATATTTTCCAAGTATAAACTCTGAAGCATTTTTGCCCTTTTCCTATTTTCTTATCATCATGCCGAGCTTTTCCACTATCTCAGGCACAACCTTTTCGCTTTTTGCTGCGATAAAAATGGTATTATCGCCGGCCATTGTGCCGGCAATCTCATCCCAATGCATTGAATCCACCGCTTCTGCCGCGGCGTTTGCGGAACCTGATAGCGTTTTAAGAATTATAAGATTTGCCGAAGCCGTTATGCTTATAACGGAATCGCTGAATATTCTTACAAATCTTTCCTTCATGCCGGCCTCGGCCTTGTCCACCGTGGCATACTTATAGCCGCCGGTTTCGCTCAGGACCTTTATAAGCCTAAGCTCCTTGATGTCCCGCGATACCGTTGCCTGCGTGACCGCCACTCCCCGTTCCTTCAGCAGCTCCGCAAGATCTTCCTGAGTTTCCACGTTCTTTTTCTCAATCAGGCTGAGAATCAACGCGTGTCTTTCAGATTTCATCCCTTATACCCTCCAAGCGTTTTATGCTCCCCCATATACAGCCCGTTCCCTCATCCCTCGGGCTGCGTAAAAGGGTTATGAAAGCCTTTGCCTTATCAGTTCATATATATTTTGCCTTCCGAAGCGCACAAAGCCGACCTCTGCGCCAACTTCGGATACGGTTATTGTGTCCACGGTGCTGATGTTGGACGTATATATACCGTCCACGGATAAGCAGCCTTCCGTTTTCATGGAAAAGCTTGCCTTTACGCCCGCCGGAGCAACTATCGGGCGGGACGTGAGCGTATGCGGGCAAATCGGCGTTATTATCAGCGCATCAAGTCCCGGAGCTATCACAGGGCCGCCGGCGGATATCGAATATCCGGTTGAACCCGTGGAGGTGCTTGCAATAACGCCGTCGCATATTACCGAGCCCGCACTGAGCCCATCAACATCAATAGATATTTCGGCTACACCGGAAAACGTGCGCTTATATAGAAGCACGTCATTCAAAAAATAATGTGGCTCTCCGCCGTTTACGGTGCAGTTTAGCATAGTGCGCTCATCCAGCGTATATTCGCCGCGTATAAGCCGGTTAAGCCCATCCTCAAGGCCGCTTGGATCTATCTCGCTCAAAAAACCTATCCGTCCGAAGTTTACGCCAAGTATGGGCGCATTGTACTTCATGGCTTCCCCTGCCGCGCGAAGTATTGTGCCGTCCCCGCCGAAAGCGAGCACAAAGTCCGGCGTTATATCGCCTATTTCTTCTGCCCCGTCAAGGCCGGAATCCTTCAATTCGTTGCTGATGTAGCATTTACAACCCAAACTCTTGGCCATTTTCACGGCGCCCTGGAGTCCGTTCACGGCGGTTTCCCGCTGCGGATTTGTAAAGAAAGCGAGTTTGATATCAGAATTCATATACGCTCCGAAACTTATCATGTGTTATTATACATTAATAGTGTCCGTATCTTCAAGCATTTTTAATGCATAATCAGGAAATAAATTCATCATTATGCGCGGCCTTCACAGTATTCCGGGCAATTCCGTCCGCCTGATCCTGCATAATTATAGCAGAATTGCCCCCGCGCTTTTTCAGTACCATAAGGAACTCTATGTTTCCCTTTGGCCCGGTTATAGGCGAATAATCGACATGCTGTATTTCAAAGCCGAGCGACTGAGCAAACAGCATGCACGACAAAAGCACCTCTTTATGCGTTGCCTCTTCGCGCACAACTCCGTTTTTGCCTACCTTGCCTTTGCCCGCTTCAAACTGCGGCTTAACAAGTATAACGGCAAGCGCACCGTTTTTAAGGCAATTATATATTGCGGGCAGAATAAGCTTTATGGATATGAACGAAACGTCCATCGATGCAAAGTCCACTTCTTCATCAAACCAGTCGCTCGTCATGTTGCGCGCGTTCATGCGCTCCATAACCTTCACGCGTTCATCGTTCCTCAGCCGCCAGTCAAGCTGGCCGTAGCCCACGTCTATTGAATATACTTTCTTTGCCCCATGCTGAAGCATGCAGTCCGTAAATCCGCCGGTGGATGCGCCCACGTCCATCGCCACAAGGCCGTTTAGGTCTATATCGTATTTTGTAACGGCCTTTTGCAGCTTCAGCCCGCCGCGGCTTACATAGGGTAGCTTGTTACCCAACA
>ERZ780167.2780-NODE-2780-length-13314-cov-5.447168_pt1 | contig 13314 bp, 10 predicted proteins | sample MGYA00510982_ERZ780167 | MGnify/ENA primary metagenome ERZ780167 (study PRJEB29588, sample SAMEA2146107) | human gut metagenome | biome: human gut; feature: human-associated habitat; material: faeces | place: Denmark | collected 2008/2010 ... | reverse complement strand
AGCTGCCGGAGCGGTGCTTAAGCCGCAAGGCGGGAATTGTGCGGTGTTGCCTTTACATATCCGGCGTAACCATCACAGCGCCGTAATTGCGCACGCTCAGCACATGGCAGCTGCCCGCGCCAAACACAGCGTCAATGGCATTCTTGTAGGTTTCCAGCAGTGCCAGCGGAACAAATGCCTGGATGGTACCGGCAAAGCCGCCGCCCTGCAAACGCCATGCGCCGCGGCCGTTCAGCACCTTCTGGCTGATGGCCAATGCCAAAGGCACGCCCTGTTCCTGCGGGTTCTTGATGCTGTAGGCGTTCTGGTTGAACTCAAAGCTGGAATGGCCGCCCTCAATGATCAGCTGCAGGAAGCGGTCAAAATCATCTGCCTTGATGGCTTCATAGATTTCCCCGGCGCGGCGGCTGTCATTATAAAAATGGATGGCACGCACCACGGCGCGGTCGCCGGTCACTTTGCGCACTTCGGGGATGGCTTTCAGGAAGGTTTCCTCGTCCACATCGCGCAGAACCTTTTTGCCAAAGAATTCGGCAACGCTCTCCATCTCGCGGCGCACAGCGGCATAGTCATCGGTCAGGTCAGCGTGGCTGCCCTTGGTATCGCTGATGCAGAGTGCAAAGCCCTTGGCTGCCAGATCAAACGGAACTTCGCGCACGACCGGATGGCCCACTTCCTTAAAGTCGATGGTGATGACCTTTCCCACGGCGCAGGCGGTCTGGTCCATCAGGCCGCAGGGCTTGCCAAAGAAAACATTCTCAGCATACTGGCTGATCATGGCGTTTTTGACCTGGTCGAAACGCTTCATGTCATTATCGTTGTACTCGCCGCGGAAGATAGCACCCATGCACACCTCAAAGGCAGCCGAGCTGGACAAACCGGAACCGCCCAGAACGTCAGAGGTGGTGTAGCAGTCAAAGCCGCCCACCTTGCCGCCGTCTTTCACAATGCCGGCAGCCACGCCGCGGATCAGGCTGGCGCTGTGCTCTGCTTCAACGGGCTGCGGGGTCAGGTCGCGCAGATTCACATCGTCGATCTTACCAAAGCCGTGGGAAATCACGCGTACAACGTTCTCGTCATTCTTGGCAACCACAGCAATGATATCCAGGTTTACGGCAGCTGCAATCACCACGCCGTTGTTATGGTCGGTATGGTTGCCGCCGATCTCGGTGCGGCCGGGTGCCGAGTACAAACACACTGTGCGGCCCGTGCCAAAGTTTTCTTCAAAATGGTCGATCATATCCACATAACGGACACGCTGGGCTGCCACAGTAGCAGTGTCTGCCCCATACAGCTTGGCAAAAGCCTGGTCGTAACCGCCGTTCAAGATATTTTGTTTCAGTTCCGCACTCGTTGCCATCGTTCATACACCTTTCTTCGTTTGGCTGTCCCTTGTAAAATATGCACAAAAACCGCGCGTTCTTTTTAGCTATGCAGCGCATTTTAGGCCAGTATCACGGCTTCTTGTACTCAGTATAACAAATTTTAGCAGGATGTAAACATCTTTTTTCAACGCGATTATGGACTTTTGATGAATCTTCTGATATAATGGTAAAAAATATGCTCCATCCTGTTCCGGCCTGCTGCGGTGGGTCCTGTTTTGGGAGCAGAATGGCGAACCACAACCAGATTTTGCAAGAGTGAGGGATTTGGTATGCCGACCATCGCAAAGCAATCTTATAAGCAGAACTATACCGATAATGTAGAGCTTTCCATTTTTAATTGTGGCCACGAATACTGCCAGCCGGGCCACACCTGGGGCCCCGGTGTGCGTGACCATTACCTGATCCATCTTGTTGTTGCGGGCAAAGGTGTGTATCAGGTCAACGGCGCTGCCTATAATTTGCAGGAGGGTGATCTCTTCCTCGCCAAACCCAACCAGCTCATCACCTATGCGGCAGATGAAACCGACCCGTGGGAATATTACTGGGTCGGCTTTAACGGTGCCTGCGCCAACAAGCTGGTGCAGCAGACCCCGTTCAGCGATGTGCAGCCCGTGCACCACTGCAAAGACCCCCAAAGCACCCGTGAAACCATTTATAATATCTACTTGGCCCGCGGCCCGGAACCGCAGTGCGAAGCCCTGATGACCGGCTACCTGTACCTGTTCATGGCCCAGCTGATGAAGGAAGCGCGCGAAGCCATGCCCAACACGCCGTCTTCCAGCAGCCAGTATGTGCTGGCCGCTATCAAGTATATTCAGTTCAACTATTCCCATGATATTTCGGTAGATGACATCGCCAAGGCGGTTGGGGTCAGCCGCAGCCATCTGTACCGCGTGTTCATGTCCAATGTAGGCCAAAGCCCGATTGACTATTTAACGGGCTACCGCATCAGCGAAGCATGTTCCCTGCTGAAAAACACCGGGCTTTCCATCGCCGAAATCGCGGTCTCCGTCGGCTTTTTTGACCAGTTCTATTTTTCCCGCGTGTTCAAAAAGGTCAAAGGCGTTCCCCCCAGCAAGTACCTTGCCGCGCTGGAAAAAGACCCGCAGCTGGGGCTGGTATAAGCCATTTTCACACAATGTCCCACCATACGGCAGCACCTTGCTTTTTGGTGCTGCCGCTCAGTTTTTACCGGCAGACTGATATATTTGCCATAACATTAGAGCAAACGGAGCAAACCATGTCTTTGAAGAAAAATCAGATTTTTGAAACCACAATCGAAAACCTTTCCAGCGATGGCAGCGGCGTTGCCCATGTGGAAGGGCAGGCCGTTTTTGTGCCCGGCGCGGCACCGGGGGATGTGATCCGCTGCCGCATTGTAAAGGCATTGAAAAGCTATGCTTTCGGCCGCATTGACGCGATTTTATCCCCCGGCCCCGGTCGCGTTGCGCCGGATTGTGCCGTGTGCACTCCCTGCGGCGGCTGTGGCCTGCGCCATTTGAGCTATGCTACGGAATGCGAGGCGAAAACCGGCTTTGTGCGGGATGCTTTTGCCCGCCTTGGCGGCTTTGATGTAAGCAGCTTTGAGTTTTCGCCCGTTCTCGCCCTGACGGACCACACCGCACACTACCGCAATAAGGTCCAGCTGCCCGTTGGGCTGGATGCCGATGGCCATGTCGTGACCGGTTTTTACGCCGGGCGCACCCACCGTATCGTCCCCTGCCCCGATTGCAAATTGCAGCCGGAGTGGATGAACGCCCTGGCCCGCCGGGCTTGTGCGTTACTGGAAGCCAACGGCATTGCTCCCTATGACGAGGAAACCGGCAAGGGCCGCGTGCGCCATTTGTATATGCGCCAGGGCTGGCACAGCGGTCAGCGCCTGCTGTGCTTTGTGGTAAACGGCAACGGCCTGCCCAACGAAGCCGAGATCTGCCGCACCTTGCAGCAGGAGTTCCAGCTGACCACCGTGCTGATCAACCGCAATACCGCCCGCACCAACGTGATTTTAGGGCGGGATACCCGCACCGTGCTTGGCCCCGGCGTGATTGAGGATACTTTGGCCGGTGTGCCCATCCAGATGGGTGTGCACGAGTTTTATCAGGTCAACACCCCCGCTGCCGAGCTGCTGTACGCCAAGGCGAAAGAGTTTGCCCGGCTGCAGCCGGATGACTTTTTGCTGGACCTTTACTGCGGTATGGGCACCATTGGCCTTTCGATGAAGCCGCACTGCCGCCGCCTGGTCGGCGTTGAGGTTGTGCCGCAGGCAGTGGAAGGTGCCAAAACCGTTGCTGCGCATCTTGGCCTGCCCCCGGAGGAAGCCGATTTTTACTGCATGGACGCCGGCGAAGCCGCGACCCGCCTTGCCAGCGAGGGTGCCCACCCCGATGTGATCGTGGTGGACCCGCCGCGCAAAGGCTGCGATAACGCCACCCTGACTGCCATTGTCCAGATGGCCCCACGCACCCTCGTCATGGTCAGCTGCAACCCCTCCACCGCCGCCCGCGATGCCAAGTTCCTGTGTGAACAGGGGTATACACTGGAAAAGGTTCAGCCCGTGGATTTATTCCCAAGGACAAGGCACGTAGAGGTAATTGTTTGCTTGTCACGCGAAAAGTGATGCACCAAACTCTCAGGACAGGACACGTGGAAGCAGTTCTCCTTTTGACCAAACTCCATGTCGAGCGGCATATCGAAGTGGACGTCAGCATGGAGGAACTGGATGTGACCGCTGCAGAAAGCAAGGCGACTTACAACGAGATTCGGGATTATGTGTGGGAACACCATCAGTTGAAGGTATCCAATCTCTATATCGCACAGGTGAAGCAGAAGTACGGCATCATCGAGCGAGAGAATTACCATAAAGCAAAAAACGAAAATGCGAAGCAGCCCAAGTGTCCGAAGGAAAAAGAGGATGCAATCGTGGAGGCATTGAAGCATTTTCAGATGATTTGATACGCAATCACCCCAGAGAGGACGACCACTTGTGCGTTCTCTCTGGGGTGATTTTTTGCTTTATGCTACTTCCGGGTAGCGCATATATACATACTCGTAGATTTTCTTCTGGTAGGTCTGGATATCGCTTACATCATAGCTATTTGGAAGTTCTTGCCAAAGGGTATTGCGAATCAGGTTATCCACAATCGCCTTCGTTTCCTGCTTGTCCGTCCAATGGTCGAGTTTGGCAATCTGCTGTTTGATTTTTGTCAACAAGTCCACAGACACCTTCTTGATCGTTTCAATTTCCTGCTTCGTGAGGTTCTCCGAAAACAGCAAATCGTACACTGAAAGTTCCTCATCGCTGGAAAAGCCCTCACGCACATAGCGCTGCTGCTCCGTGTCCAGTGAACTTGCAAGCTCCATCAGATCCATGAAGGTTTTCTCAATGGTTGCCCGGTTCTGCTCCGCATTGTAGGCATCGATAATCTCCTGATAGCGGTCATAATAATCAATGCGCTGCGGGTTTGCAAACAGCATTTTCGCCAGCTGCTGGTTTACCAGTTCATCCAGATCGCGCAGCAAAAGGTTCTTCCGCCGGGTGTGGGCAAACTCCCGGCTCAACAGGTCAAAGTCAATTTTGCTGATGTCAAACTGCCGGGAAGGTACAGCCTCCTGATCCGGCTTTTCCACATGGATGTACTCGTTGACGATGCCGTTGATCTGCACCATCAGGTCGGTATTGTCCGCGTGTTTCCGCTTCTGCTGCAAGCCCTCGTAGATGGCGAGAATTGCGTTTTTCCGGGCGCGCACGGCATCGTCCACATCGTCACGGTCTGCGTAGCGGAACAGCCGCGCCAGTTCAGACGCATAGGTCTGGAAGGTTTTCTTGGTTTCCAACGTCTCGCACATCGCGTTGACTGCATCCTGTACAAGGCTCATCTTTTCAAAGTCCTGTGCGTCCACCAATTCCTGCAGCCGGAACCCGTGTTCTGCCAGAAAGCCGTCCGTTTTTCCGATGACCGTGCGGATGCGCTGAATCAGCTCCGTTTTGTCCACCGTTGGGTCAACGCCCGCCGGGCTGTTCTTGCTGACCGTATAATCTGCCAGAGCCTTGCGCAGCGCCTTTACGATACCAATATAGTCCACGATCAGGCCGTTGCTCTTGCCCTCCGAAACACGGTTTGCACGAGCAATAGTCTGCATCAGGGTATGGGCTTTCAACGGCTTGTCCAGATACAGACAGGACAGACACTTTACATCAAAGCCCGTCAACCACATGGCACAGACGAACACCACCCGGAACGGATTCTTGCTGTCCTTGAATTCTTTATCCAGCTCCCGCTTTTCCATTTTGGCACGGTGCGGCAGAATATCCAGCCCCCACTTTTTGAAGGTCTGCACCTCGTTCTGCTCCTGACTGATCACCACTGCCATTTCGGTTTCTTTCATCCATGCCAGTTTGCGGGCAAGCTCCTGTGCTTCCTGCTGGGTCGCTGTGCCCTGCCAGGCTTCCAGCTCCCTGATCTTTGCCTGCCAGTATTCCTGCACATAGTTGTACATCCGCACACAGGTGACCTTATTCAGGCAGACTAACATCGCCTTGCCGCTGGTCCAAAGGTCAGAGTAATGCTCCACAAAGTCCTTTGCAATGGAGCGCAGCCGTTCATCTGCGGTGAGAATATGGATCTCCTTTGCAAACTCGCGTTCCAGCTTTTCCTCCTGCGAGGGATCAAGGTCGGCTGCTTCAATGGCATCCAGGATCCGCCCGGTGATCTCCGGCTTGTCCAACTGGGCGATCTTATCCGCACGGTTCTCATAATACAGCGGTACCGTTGCGCCGTCCTCCACTGCCCGCTTGAAATCATACACCGACAGGTATCCGCCAAAGGTGCGCTCCGTGATATGATCATCCGCCAGAAGCGGCGTACCGGTAAAGCCGATGCGGGACGCCGTGGGCAACAGGTGCATCATGTTGTCTGCAAAAATGCCGTACTGGCTGCGGTGGGCTTCATCTGACAAAATCAGAATGTCGTGATCCGGGTAGATGGGCGGCTCCTTGGGCAGGTTGAACTTCTGGATCAGGGTAAACACAAAGCTGGGGTTGCCCTGCAGCTTTTTTACAAGGTCTGTACCGCTGGATGCAATGAACTGTGAAGCCTTTGTCTTGCCCAGCAGACCGCAGTTTTCAAAGGTATCGCTGATCTGCCGGTTCAGCTCGTCACGGTCGGTCAGTACCACAATGGTGGGCGAGCCTGCAAACTTGCGCCGGATCTTCTGCGCCAAAAAGACCATGGAGTAGCTTTTGCCTGACCCCTGCGTGTGCCAGAACACACCCAGCCTGCCGTCTTTCAGCTTGCGGTTCTCGTAAGCACTGACAGCCTCGTTGACGCCGAGATACTGGTGGTTGCGGGCCAGAATCTTGGTGGTGCGCCCACCGGAATGGTCGTAAAGGATGAAGTTTTCCAGCAGATCGAGGAAGGTCCTTTTCTCGCAGATGCCCCGCAGCATGGTTTCCAGTTCCACGCTGCCTGCATCGCTTTCCTTCAGACGCTTCCACTCGTGGAAAAACTCGTACTTGCTGCCAAGCGTGCCCACCTTGGCTTCCAATCCATTGGACAGCATAAGAAAGGCATTATAGTAGAACAACTGCGGAATGGTATCGAGGTAATCCCGATAATTGTCTATGTAGGCGTTCTGCACATCCACGGTGGGCTTTTTCAGCTCGATGAACAGCAGCGGAATGCCATTGACAAAGCCCACAATGTCCGTTCTGCGGCGGTACAGCTGCGAGTGGATCTTCATCTCTTTTACGGCAAGGAAATGATTGTTTTCCGGGTTTTTGAAGTCGATCACCGCCGCGCTTCGGATTTCGGTGCGGCCATCCGGTCGCTTGACCGTCACCGGGATGCCATCCCGCAGTAGAAAATACTTTTCCTCATTGATCTGCATCAGGGATGCGGTGGAAACGTGTGCCGTGAATTTCTTCTGCACCTCGTCCAGCTGGTTCGGGGTGAGCCACGGGTTCAGCCGCAAAAGCGCCTGCCGAAAATACCGGGTCAGCAGCACTTCCCCATAGCTGGTGCGGCCCAACGTCCCATCCGGCCCCAGCTTTTCGGAGTTGTAAGCCAGCACGACCTCCCAGCCCAGAACATTTTGCAGCAAGTTGCCTGCACTGTTCTGAACAAGGACATTTTCGGAGTATTCGCGGCTCATAGGATCACCTCACCTTATATCATATCGGGGATTGTAGAATCACATCTTTTAGCATTTGTATGTGCCAAAATTTCGCCAACTTTCGTTATTGAGAAACTCGTTGGAATTTCATCCCACCATCCATGTATTTCTTTTAGAACTGGGTACGAATCCCACTTCTTCACAAATGCTTCATTGACTTGTTTCTGTTTATTAGCATCTGTTTCATATAGTTTCCAAACCGCTTCAAATACTTGTTTTTCTTTTGAAGTTATCGGCTTTCTTATTCCTTGATGTATAACCCACAGGGTTTCAATTTGGTCAAAACCTCTTATATCAATTCTAACAAAACCGTCCAAAAATTCATTAGGTTTCAAACAGGTTTCTGCATTCAATGATATTTCTTGCAATAGCTCTGACGCTTTGTGATATTCTTCGGATTCCTTTTTTATTCCTATACATGCATATCCGTTTAACACCTTGGGATAATAGTCAACAAACTTATTAAAACCTCCTACTGAAGACATTCTTATTGCACCCAATGTATCGAGATGATCTAACCAATCCTCCCCTTTGGGCAAATCTTGATATACAAGTTTTCGGTACACTTCTTCCAACACTTCTAATCCGTGCGTAACATCACCTGTAATCGGTGCAAATCTTTCTAACACATGTGCTACTGTCAATCCGCATAAAGCATCATTGTCAATTTGTCCAACAATTTCAACTGCCTTATTTATTCCCACATAATTCTTTCTACTGTCCCCTTTCTCGACATGGCAAACTAATAGTTCTGTTAACAAATCATAGTCAGCTTTTTCATCAGTCACCGCCGCCGACTGTTGAGCTTTTCTAAGGATCTGCTGAAATGCCGGATCTGCAAAAGCTTCAAGCATCCCCTTAACTTCATTAACACGGGGCAATACAGAATTTTCCCAGTTTGTAATTCTCTCATTGGCTTTTGCGTATGCTTCTTTTGTATACTCTTCCAATGCTCTTGGAACCATTTCATTAAAAACCGTTCTAACTCTTTCTTCTGAAACACCCTGATTGATAACAATTGTACCAGCCTGAACTAGCTGACTTCCCTCACCGGCCTGTTGGCTCTGTTTGTTAACGTCCACGTTTTATCCCTCCAATCTGTACCTGTTCTGCGTTATCACCAGCTTTTTGGCTCTGCTGGAAATTGTTTTTTATTTTTCCACCATCTTTAGAAACATCTTCGTTTTCCAGTGTAAACTCCTGTCGCTGCTTGGCACTGTTTCCACCAATCTGTTTCTGTTTAACGTTTTTATGTATGCCTATCTTATATCCAATCGCTCCGCCAATCAAGGTTCCTACGATTAAAGAAAAAATTGTCGAACCGATTCCATCAAATACCCACGTCATCCACTCTGGCATAGATCATACCCTCCATTTTTCATTCAACAGTTTCGTTAGCCGCTTTCATATACCAAAAGAATCTCTCTTTCCCGTTTTCTCTTGTATTTCATTCATTTGCTCATCAAACGCTTTTTCGCCTATTTTAGCAATACAATGCAATTTTAATCCTTGTTCATACTGTCCTAGGAGTGCGTATAGCTGGCTATCTGATGCTGCTGAAAAAGGTGCCCAACTTGTCGCACCCTGCGCCATTTCCAAGGCCGAAATTTCCATCAGCGCACTCATTTTTGCATCTCGCAACGCTTCGATCATTCCATCTCTGGTCGGATTCTTCATTTGAGCACGAAGTTTTTGAATTTTATTCATCGCATCTTTTACGTCCTTAAGATCATTTGCTTCGGAACAATATTTATTAAGCGGATTTGACATATTATGAACACCCCTTTCATCAAAGCTCATGAAATTAATTTTATTACTGTCCTGTTTTTAACAGCAACGGCAATAACGCAATGCCTACATCACAACTCTTATCTGCCAGCCACGTCAAAACAGGCTTTATTTTTTCCCACTTTGACTTTTTGCTGTCTTTGGACTTTACCACTTCTTCAATCTCAGAAATTTTATCCAGCACTTCCTGTGTCTGTTCATTTGTGAGTGAAGTCATTTCTTCTACTTCTTTGCGTACCTGCTCAAATGTAATGTTCACATTCACGCTGTTAGTCACATTAACGACCTGAGAATTGGAAACTTCCGGCTTGGGCAACTGTACCGCATTCATCTGGTATTTGTACGTTTCCAGCTTTGCCTTCATCATAAGTAGATTTTCTGAAACACTGTCATCGCTATTTATCAAATGGTTATAAAAAATCAATACGCCATTCGCATTGCTTCCCCAAAGTCCCGCAGTCCAATGGCTAACACACGCTTGGTAGCGTCCATCTATTTCTCTGTGAAGCTGAAGTCTTTGTGCTACGTCCAACTCTTTCGCTTTGTCCAATCTTTCAATATCCGCACATACCATATCATAAAAATCTTTTGGCATATCCATAATGTCACACCTCCACTTCCCCGCTCATCAACTTCGCTAGCAGCAAATCTCTTGCTGTCTTTAACCGCTCATTTTGTCCTTGTAACGTCTTTATTTTATTAAAATACGTTTTTGTGAGTTTGTCAAACTTTTCCAGAGTTTCTTTATCGGGAATTACCACATCCATCGCGTCCAAAATCTTTGTCGTCATGCTGGGTACTGCCGCACCAATATTCATGGAGTACATATCAAATGCTTTGACAAAGAAATATACAAAAACGGCTGTATGTGGTTGTTTCATCGTAGCATAGAACATTGTGTCCACTGTCCAAAATGTTTCATCCACATACATGATATTATTCAAAGAGCCTTTTCGAGGAATCAGGACCGCCTCACCAGAAAACAGCGATTTATTACATTTTCGCATTAAACCGCCAGAGCCATAAACAGGGATATTTCCATCATCAGGAGCTTTTTTATGGTCTTTTCCATAATTAACACTAATGAGTTCCTTTAACAGTCCTCTGCTCCACCCATCCGGCACGCCATCCACAATTTTCATGTTTTCATGCCCCGGAAAGTGCAAATCCACAAACCATTCTTTATAAAGCCGCTGGGCTGCTTCTTCCAGCAATTTGATTTGTTTCCGGTTGTTTTCAATCAGATCATCGTAGTTTGAAATTATTTCAACAATTCTAGGAACTTTTTCCTCTGAAAACATAATCGGAAGTTCTCTTAGCTGTTTAAGTGATAAAAACTGTTGACTAGAACCTTTCATCTCACCTAACATCTTTCCCTTTCCTTCGGGCGAGTTCAAATAGTAACATAGCCATTTACCACGAACTTCTGATCCTCCACACTTAAATAACGCAACATTTTTTATTGCGTAGTCCGGATCATTTTTAACAACAGCTGCTTCCCCAACTGTTCCAATCATGGACATTATAACATCCCATCGTTCTACCATACTTCTTTTATTTATTGCATTATAATCCTCTTCTGAAATGTAGTACGCACTCGATGAATCAATTTGTCCATTCTTAACGTGTTTTCCTGTCACCAATTTATATCCAAAATCCACTGGTTTTGGCGTATCATGTGTTCCGTCTTTTACCGCAATACAATATTCATCTGCCCGAAGCGTTTCCCAATTCATACCCCCATCTCCTCCAGATTCTTCGAGATGGTTTCCATCAGACGGTTGGACTCTGCCTGCAATTCCAGCAGTTCCTTGTGGATCTCCTTCATCCGCTGGGCAAAATCCACGCCGTCATCCTCCACGGGTGCAACGCCCACATAGGCACCGGGCGTCAGGGATGCGCCTTTTTCGTTGAGGATGGTGTCTCGGCTTGCCACCTTGCACAAACCGGGAATATCCTGATAAACGCCCTCGCCAAATTTTTCGGTGAGCCAGACGGCCTCCTTGGCAACGGTCAGCTTCTCGTTGAGGGCTTCCAGTTCCTTGTCGAACTTTTCCTGCGTGGTCTTGCGCTCTTTGCGGGGTGCTGCCTCCACAGCGGCTTTGGCTTCTTCCCGCTTGGCCTGCACGTTTTGTTCCATTGCAGCCTGAATCTCTGCAAAGGGGCGGTCGTCTGCCAGCTCTGCGTGATACTCTGTCAGAAGCGCCTTGTACTTGTCCTCTTCACCGCGATAGAGCCAGACAATGGCGTTGAGGTTCTTCAGCTGCCAGTCGCTCCACTCGTTCTGAGTGCGGTCCACCACGGTATAATAATTGCGTGCATCGATGAACAATACGGTGTCCAGCAGATGTTCCGGCTTGCCCTTATCCAAAAACCACAGCGAACAGGGCAAACTTTTGGTGTAGAAGAAATTGTTGCCCACGCTCATCATCACGTCCACATGGCCGGTCTGGATGAGCTTTTCACGGATGTCCTTGTCTTTGCCCTGACTGTCGGTAGCCGAGGACGCCATCACAAAACCCGCACGGCCATGCTCGTTCAGGTAGGAGTAGAAATAGGACACCCACAAATAGTTTGCGTTGCCGATTTCCTTGGCCTTGTTCACGCCAGGCAGGCCAAAGGGCAACCGCCCGGCACTCTGCGCCGACTCCGACTTGACCTTATCCACGTTAAACGGCGGATTTGCCATCACATAGTCGCAGCAGCCGTTCAGGTTGTGGGCATCATGATAGAAGGTATTGGCTTCATCGCCGGACTTGATCACGCCGGTCAGACCATGCACGGCCATATTCATCAGGCAGAGCTTGGCATTGTACTCCACCTTTTCCTGTCCGTAGAAGGTCATGGTGTTGTTGGCGATCATGCCCGCATGGTTTACAAAGTCGCCGGTCTGCACAAACATACCGCCGCTGCCGCAAGCCGGGTCCAGCAGAACGCCGTGGGCAGGCTCCAGCACATTGACGATCATCTTCACCAGCGATTTCGGCGTAAAGAACACGCCGTCATCCTGTGCCACATTCTTGGCAAACTTATTCAAAAAGTACTCGTAGATACGGCCGATCACATCGCCGCCCACATCGTCCAACGCATCATTGTTGAAGATGCGCAGCAGTTCCCCCAGCAGTTCATCCGAGAAGATGGTGTAGTCCTTCGGCAGAACGCCCTGCAGCTGCTCGCTCTGCTGCTCCACCAGTTCCATGGCGTTGTTCACCACTTCGCCCAGACTGTTCAGAGGATTGCCCTCGATGCCGGTCAGCCCCTGCTCCGGGATGTTGGCGGGCAAATTGACCAGGTAATTGTACTGCGCCTCCTTGGGCAGAAACAGTGCGCTCTTCTCGGCAAAGTCGCTCTGTTCCACCGGCAGCACCCGGCCACCGCGCATGGGACGGTCTTTCAGGATCTCCTGCTCCACCAGTTTAAAGCGGCTGTACGCATACCGCAGAAAAATCAGTCCCAGCACCGGCATACAGTATTGGTTCGAGGTGAGTTTAGAGCCTGCACGCAGCAGATCTGCCGACTCCCACAGGTCAGCTTCCAGTTTTTTGACGTTCACATTATTTGCCACGAGGGGGTTCCTCCTGTTGTTTGGATTTTCATTTTCTATTGTATCACAGTTTTCTGCAATGTTCATCTTTAATCATCGCCATTTTCTTTTTTGACTGGAAAAAGCTGTTTACCAATGGCTGACAATGTGTTAGAGCCATAAACTTTCTCATTTGGAGACGCTAATCCTGCATCCAACGGATGCAGTTCAAGGGTTTGGGTGTTCCCCAACAAGTATTTTGCAACGCAAAAGAAGCAGATTCGCAACCTTTCTAGCCGATTTGATTGAGAAGTACGCATCGGTCTTGGAAATAGACAACGCCGTATCCTCAACGAACAACAAAAATCCACAAGATTCCGTTGATACTGCTCTTGCAGCATGATATAATATTCTTGTAATACTTGTCCCAACACAGTGGTAGGGTCT
>ERZ780167.2778-NODE-2778-length-13322-cov-5.495440_pt1 | contig 13322 bp, 8 predicted proteins | sample MGYA00510982_ERZ780167 | MGnify/ENA primary metagenome ERZ780167 (study PRJEB29588, sample SAMEA2146107) | human gut metagenome | biome: human gut; feature: human-associated habitat; material: faeces | place: Denmark | collected 2008/2010 ... | reverse complement strand
CTGCCGCACCTCGCTCGCCGTATCGGCACTTAGAATTATGCGGTATTGCCCTAAGACAAGCACATATCATGCTTCGTCTCTGCCGCGCGGCAGAAATTTTTATACCATGTAACCGCACAGCCGTTCTGTATAGGATCAGGCTTTTTCCGGCAATGGAAGGAGAACGCTCAGATGGAACCAGTTATCTGAACTATCTGCCGAAACCGATCCGCCATACTTCTCTGCTGTATATCGGATGCTTTTTATCCCGTAGCCATGCATATCCTTATCATGCTTCGTTGTGCGATACTCTCCGTCCACAACAGAAAGTTGCGCTGTACAGTAGTTTTCCACCCGGATGATCAAAAACACATTCTGCGTATAGACAGCCACCCGGATAAGGCGCTGCTGCGGGTCAGCCAGCTTTTCCACACCCTCTATTGCATTGTCAAGCGCATTGCCGAATATGCTGCAGATGTCCATCGTTTCAATAAAATCCAACCTTGCACCGTCCGCAACGATCGTCAGCGTGATCTGATGCTGACTGCAATACAGCTGCTTATCTGACAGGATCGTATCCAGCACATCATTTCCGGTATGCTGATTCACACCCAGGCTCTGCATTCCTTTTTCCAGTTGCGAGAGGTATTCCTCTCTTCTGGCCGCATCTGACTCCATCCGAATGACCTGTATCTGATGCTTTAAGTCGTGGTATTTGCGGTTGATTGCTTCACTGTTATCACGACTGATGCGGTATTGCTCATACTGCCGCTTTAAAAGTGTCTGGATTGCCGTTAATTCGTGTTGGGTCTGCATGTCCTGCCACCTATCCTGCATGGAAAGCAGCACAGCCACGCCCGCGAAATCCACCAGCGTTCGTATCCAGAATATTTCCGTGGTCATACGCCCACTGAACGGCGTATTGGTCGTCACATAGCTGATATTGCTGATTAAAAATGTGCAGATCGCTATAACGGCCGCCGATATGCTTTCACGCCTTGTCATATGCAGTGGCGCTTTATCTCTCAGCCTTTTCTGCTCAAGTCGCAGAAAAACGCCAAAGCCGCCGCCATAAAAAGCCAGCAAGAACAGTCCCTGTATCCACCAACTGCCCGGCATCTTTGATGCGCCGAATGAATAGAGCTGCCACTCCAGCGATGCAACAAACTCTGCCAGCGTGAACGCCAGCGCCCACCAAAAACCCGTATCACAAAAGTTCAAGCGGCAGCACAACCAGATCGTAGCGTACATCAAAACCAAAGCCACGATCATGCCGGGAATCCAAAGGCTTAGCGGAACAATGCCGATCAACCACTGCACCAAGCCGAATAAGGGCAGCGCTGCTGCCAGGATCCCGGCCGTTTTTGCTGCATTATAACGCTGGGGCAGCAGCCTTACAAACAGCACACATGCCAACCACTCCGCCAGCGCAGTATACAATTTCGGAATATCCTGTATCACGCCTGTTATTCGCCTCCCATATATGCAGCAAGGGCTTCCATAAAGCTTTTCTTCCGTGCGCGGCTGATTTGCAGAGCCTGCCCTTTTACGGTTACGACCAGCTGATTCACACGCTCCACATGCGCCAGATTTACCAAATAGCAGTTGTTGCACTTATAGTAATGCCTCTGCGCGAGCTTTTCCTCGGCGCTTTTCAGTGATCCTCTCTCTGCATACTCACCGATCTCGGTATGGTAGATAATTGTATGCCCGCGGCTTTCAATATACAGTATCTGGTCTGCATCCAGCCGGATCATCTTGCTCTCCTGTATCAGATGTATATAGAACTTGGATTTTCCATGTACTTTTTTAACCGCATTATGCAGCACCTGGGAGAAGGCAAAGTATTGAATGGGCTTCAATACATAGTCTAATGCCTCGACCTTATATCCCTGCACAGCAAATTGCGCAGAATTTGTAATAAATATAATGATGACATTTTTATCCATATCCCGTATGCGCATGGCCGCCTGCATACCGTCCATATGCTTCATTTGGATATCCATCAGGATTATGTCATACTCGGATTTATATTTTTCGACAATTTCCAATCCGTCTGAAAATTCAGATACACTGACCGTTTCCGAAAAATCGCTTTGATACTGGTCAATGTACTTTCCGAGTTGACTGCGATACCCTGTATCATCCTCTACGATTGCGATGCGTATCATGGTAAATCCCCGTTTCGTGATCCGATGCAGCTTACCCGCCAAATATGGCAATCGCCCTGCATCAACTGATATTGTGCATTTCTGTCTTGCCTTACCGTATATTTCCTATGCCGATTGTTCAGATTATACTCTTTTTCCCTTCCTTTTGTAAAGCTGCAGAACGGTGCAGACATATTGCTCTTTTTTCCTGCGGGCAGGTTTATTTGCCTTATTGCAGCCCACCCCGCCAATACCTTTTCTGAATTAACGCTCAGGTTGTTTGGGGTCGTTCCACCACAAAACGGGGGCCTTCCTCCCCTGTTTTCCCGTTTGGCACAAAGCCGCATTTTTCCAATGCCCGGCAACAAGGGTGATTATGACAACCTGCTGCAGGGCATCGACAGCGGCGCAGTGACGCTGGAGCAGGTAAAAATCAATGCCTCCCGCGTGGTCAGGACGGTCCGGGCGCTGACACAAGAATAAAACACAAAAACCTCTGCCAGACTGGATGTTTGCCTGGCAGAGGTTTTTTAATAAGTATTTAGGCAACACCGCACAATTCCCGCCTGACGGCTTAAGCACCGCTCCGGCGGCTGCGGCACCTCGCTCGCCGTATCGGCACTTAGAATTATGCGGTATTGCCTTTACTTTTCACGGTACTCCATTGGGGTTTGGCCAGTGACCTCCTGAAAAATCCGGCTGAAATAGTTGCGTGTGCTAAAAGAAAGTGCAGCAGCAATGTCCTGCACGGTCTGGTTGGTGCTTTTCAGCAAAACCTTGGCGCGCTCAATCTTGGCAAATTTTATGTAATCTGTCACGCTCAAGCCCGTTTCTTCCTTGAATTTGTGGGTCATATAATATTCCGTATAGCCCACCAGCGCTGCAATATCTGCAGCACGTATTTTTTTATCGAGATTCATCTCAATATAGTCCACGCACTTTTGCACCTGCTGGCTGAGATGCGGGTTGGTGCGGCATTTATGCACGCGCCGGACAAAGTCGTCATACATCATAAGGCCGAGCGGTTCAAGATCATCCAATGTTTTTGCATTTTCAGCGGATTGGATGTAGCTGTCCCCCAGCGCGTAGGCTTCCTCCGGCGAAAGCCCGCCCTCGATGGCGGCACGGCATACCAGCGAGGTAAACACGATGATGTTGGTCTTGCTTTGGCGCAAAGCGTCATCGCTGCGCACCGGCACACCCGCGCTGATTCCCATACTGGCGGAAAGAGCCTGCCTGTAGTTCAAGTCACCGGTGCGCACCATCTGCAGATGTCCCTGCTCTGCCATCCAGACCTTGTGGCGATCGTGAGCGGGCTGCTGCACTGCATTGCGCACCTGCGCCAAAAACTCGCTGTTGATGTCGCTGATCGCAAGGTGGTTGCCGGTCAGACAATAGTGCATCATCAGCGCGTAGCGGTGCAAGACCGTGCATTGCAGCACAGGGACGGTTTTCAACGCCTCGTACAGCTGCATGGTCCATGCCACGCTCGTTTCCAGACGGTTATAGTATTGCAGCCCCTGCTCAATCCCGCGCAGCGAAACATCCTGATAAAACACCGGCCCGATGACCCAGGCGCGTTTCAGCACACTGCCGTCCTTTTCAAAGGCAGCTGCCCATGTCATGCCAATGGCCGTGCCGAGCGTGACCGGCGTTGTGTGCCGGCTGCCGTAGTCCAGCATTTTTTTCTTGCAGCCGAATATCTCAAATGCGCCGGAGAGGAACCCCGCCTCCGGGCAGTTGCTCTGCAGCAGACTGCCATCGGCATTATAGCACCATGTATAAATGTTGCCGCCGCACTGGATCAGCTCAGAAAACAGCTCCATATTTTGAAAAACATGCATCGAACCACCCTCATTTTATACCAGTATACCAAAAAAAGTGGCTGCCGTACAGACAACCACTGATATTTTTATGCGTTGGCGTATCCGCCCAGCGCCGCAAGGCTAGGCTTCGGGGTGCGCCCCATCGTTTCGCGGTTTACGGCAATCAGGCCAAAGTTCATAGCATAGCCCTTCTGCCACTCAAAGTTATCCATCAGGCTCCAGTGGAAGTATCCCTTGACCGGAATACCATCAGCGATGCAGTTTTGCACACCAGCCAATGCGGCCTCGATAAACGCCACGCGGCGGGTATCATCGGCGGTGGCAATGCCGTTTTCGGTCACGATCAGATCACCGTGGAAATCCTGCGCCACCTTGCGGATTACATTTTCCAGTGCCTGCGGATAAAACTCGTAGTCCATCTGGGTCAGCTCGGCCCCCTGCGGTGCGGGCAACTGCCCATGCGCACCGTACAGCGTGCGAGTGTAGTTCTGCACGCCGAGGAAGTCATCCTCCTTAATATAAGGAAGATAGTGGGTGAACTCTTCCTCCCACGCAGCGGCGGCAAAGGCTTCACCGCCCGGCTGGGCCTGCAGGTCATGCAGCGAGAGGGTCAGACCGACCTTAACCTCAGGACAGATTGTCTTGATGGCCTCCCGCGCGGCGGCGTGAGCGCGTAGAACCAGCAGATCGCCCTCCGGCGTGCGCTCGCTGACGAAAATTTTCGGCTGCGGCGTACCGAACACGGCGGCGTTTTCAGCGGCAGCGTACTTCATATTCTCCATCATCTTCTGGAAGTTCATGCCCACCTGCACGCTGCTCTCGGCGGATTTGCCTGCATTGGCAGCAGCCTTGGCGGCCTGCGCTGCCATCAGGCGGAACCGCTTGGAGATAGCCGCCAGCTGCAGACCCATATTCGCCTCATTGATGGTGCAGACGATGTGAAGCTCACTGCCCAACTGCTCCATCACATAGCTGACATAGCGCTTGAAATATTCGACCGTGCTTTCAGCCTCCCAGCCGCCCTTGGCAATCAGCCATTTGGGGCTGGTGAAATGCAGCAGCGTCACAACGGGTTCCACACCGTGCGCCTTGCAGCAGGCAATGACCTTGCGGTAATGCTCGATCTCGGCAGGGTCAAACTTGCCCTCCTCCGGCTCGATGCGCGCCCACTCGATGGAGAAGCGGTAGGCGTTCAGGCCCGCGTCGGCCAGCAGTTTAATGTCCTCCTCATACTTATTATAATGGTCACAGGCAATGCCGCTCGGCTCGGTAAAGCTGGTGTGGGGCAGCTGCTCCTGCGCCCAGTAGTCGGAATGGATATTGTTACCCTCGACCTGATGGGCGGCAGTGGCCGCGCCGACAAAGAAACCTTTTTCAAATTTCTGCATAATTTTCTCCTTACCTGTGCTGTCTAAATCAAATCAAGAAACTTCTGTACCTGTATCATAACATAACAAGCGCAAGCCACGAGGGCATTATTTAGCAAAGCAGGACAATATTCCGTGTTATTTGAAATAATGCGTGAATTTTTGTTCCTCATCTGCTGATTTTTATCCCCTGCTGCCGTTTTGCTTCTGGTATAGTGGTGTCAGTGAGAAAAATCACTGCGGAATTTTTAGGAGGAAAACAAAATGTTCAAAAAGAAACCCACTGCTTCAGAAGTTGACGGCGTACAATACCGCCGCGCCAAATTATGGCAAATCATCTGCTATGCCTGCAACGGTCTTGTCGGTATGAGCGTCTATTCCCTCATCGGCATGGCGAGTTATTCCGCCAGCATCGGCTACGGCATCACGACCGCTGCCGTTGGCATTATTCTGACCTGCTCCCGTATTCTGGACGGCATCACCGATCCCCTGCTTGCCTTTGTCTATGACCGCGTCAACACCAAGTTCGGCAAGCTGCGCATCCTGATGGTTGCCGGCTTCCTGATTGAGGCACTCGCCCTCTACGGAATGTTCACCGGCTTCTCGTCCAAGGGTCTGGGCCTGCCGGTGTTTGCCCTGCTGTACATTGTCTACATCATCGGCTACACCATCACCAACATGACTGCGCAGACCATCCCCGCCATCATGACGAATGATCCGCGCCAGCGCCCGACCATCGGCGTCTGGACAACCGCCTTCAACTATCTGGTGCCGATGGCAATGTCGATGATTTTCAATGTTGTGCTGCTGCCCAAATGCGGCGGCACCTACAACCAGGCCTTCCTGTCCGCTGCCTGCAATATGACGCTGCTTGCCGCGGGTATCGGCACCGCTTTGGTCTGTCTGGGCGTTTCTGCCTACGATAAGCCGGAAACCTTTGTCGGCACCAAAAAGTCCGAACCGCTGAAAATGTCCGACATTGTCGAGGTTCTCAAGCACAACAAGCCCCTGCAGTGCTACATTGCCTCCAATGCTTCTGATAAGCTCGCCCAGCAGGTGGCCAGCCAAGCCATCATCAACACGCTGTTCAACGGTATTTTGATCGGCAATATGGGTCTGGCCACCATTCTGACCGTCATCAGCATGGTTCCCTCCATCTTCTTTGCGGCGTTCGGTGCCAAGTATGTCGGCAAGCACGGCAGCAAAAACGGCATCGTCACTTGGACCTATGTCAGTATGACCATCACCGCCGCGCTGGTTCTGTTCTTTATCTTTGGCGACCCCACGCAAATCGGCGTTATGGGCAGCCCCTCCATGATTCTCTATGTGGTGCTGACCCTTTTGCAGAACGGTTCCAATATGTGCATCACCACCTCCAACACCTCGTATATGGCGGATGCCATTGACTTTGAGCTGGACCGCAGCGGGCGTTATATCCCCGCCGTTGTTTCCGGCACCTACAGCCTGGTCGATAAGCTCATCACCTCTTTTGCCGCCGTCATCGCAACCGGCGCTGTGGCGCTGCTGGGCTACACCACCACGATGCCTCAGCCCACCGACCCTTGCACAAGCGCGATTTTCTGGATGACGCTGAGCCTAAAGTTCGGTCTGCCCCTCATCGGCTGGGTCATTACGCTGGTGGCCATGCGCGAATGCCCACTGACCAAGGAGGAAATGGTCAACGTCCAAAAGCGCATTGCCGAGAAAAAAGCTGCTGCGCAGTCTGAGTTCTATAAAGAACAGCTTCAGTAAGCCCATTAACCAAAGCCGAAAGGGTTTGCAGCCTTTTCGGTTCTTTGAAGTTAAAACCACCCATAAGGAGTCATTCTATGAGCAAAGCAATTCTGTTGAACACCGGTTGGACTTTTACCAAGGAAGGTCATGACGAGCCGGTCACCCTTCCCCACACTTGGAACGCTGTAGACGGTCAGGACGGCGGCAACGACTACTACCGCGGCACTTGCAGCTACACCCGTAACCTGGAGAAACCGGAGCTGTCCGATGGCGACCGCGCGGTTTTGCAGTTTGACGGCGTTGCTATGACTGCAGTTGTCAGCCTGAACGGGGAGAAAGTGGCCGAGCACAAGGGCGGCTATTCCACCTTCCGTGTGGACATCACCGATGCCCTGCACGATGGTGCAAATGAGTTGATTGTTTCTGTTGACAACAGCGACAACGACACCGTCTACCCCCAGAAGGCCGACTTCACCTTCTACGGCGGCATTTACCGCGATGTAACGCTGCATGTTGTGCCCGCTGCACACTTTGCCCTTGCCGAAAACGGCGCTGTGCCCGTCAAGATCACGCCTGCTGTGACTGACCTTGCCGAGCGCCGCTGTGAGGTGACTGTTGAGGCGTTCGTTGTCGGCGCGCAGAGCGTCAACTTCACGCTTGACGGCCAGCAGACGAGCGCCGCCGTCAAGGACGGCACCGCCAGAGCCGTGTTCACGCTGGAGCACGCCCGCCTGTGGGACGGTCTTGATGACCCGTATCTCTACACCGTAACTGCGCGGCTGGACAATGGCGAGACCGAGACCACCCGCTTCGGCTGCCGCAAGTTTGAGATTGACCCGCAGAAGGGCTTCATTTTGAACGGCCACCCCTATCCCCTGCGCGGTGTCTCCCGCCATCAGGACCGCAAGGGTGCGGGTGTAGCCATCACCAAAGAGATGATGGAAGAGGATATGGCGCTGATTCTGGAGATGGGCGCCAACACCATCCGCCTTGCCCACTACCAGCACGCGCAGGCATTCTATGACCTGTGCGACGAAAAGGGTCTTGTCATCTGGGCCGAGATCCCCTACATCACGATGCATATGCACAACGGGCGCGCCAACACGCTGACCCAGATGGAAGAACTGATTGTTCAGAACTACAACCATCCCTGTATTGCCGTTTGGGGGCTGTCCAACGAAATTACTGCCGCATCGCCTGTCAATGAGGAGCTGCTGGAAAACCACCGCGCCCTGAATGATTTGGCGCACAAGCTCGACCCGACCCGCCCGACCACGATGGCGAATGTCTTTATGCTGGAGATTACCAGCCCGATTCTGAAAATCCCCGATGTGAACAGCTACAACCTGTATTTTGGCTGGTATCTGGGTGAACTGGACCAGAACGACGACTTTTTTGATACCTACCACGCCAAATATCCCGACCGCTGCATCGGTTTTTCGGAGTACGGCGCGGACGCAAACCCCGCCTACCAGAGCGCCCACCCCGAAAAGGGCGACTATACCGAAACCTACCAGTGCGTCTACCACGAGCACATGGCAAAAATGATTGCCGACCGCCCGTGGCTGTGGGCGACCCATGTCTGGAATATGTTCGACTTTGCTGCCGATGGCCGCGATGAGGGCGGCAAAAACGGCGAGAACCAGAAAGGACTTGTCACCTTTGACCGCAAAATCAAGAAGGACGCCTTCTACCTGTATAAGGCCTACTGGAGCAAGCAGCCCTTTGTACATACCTGCGGCAGCCGCTATGTGGACCGCACGGAGGATGTGACCGAGGTCAGAGTATACTCCAACCTGCCGGAGGTTTCTCTGTACAAGGACGGGCACCTTGTCGAAGCAAAAAAAGGCGACAAAGTGTTTGTTTTCAATGTGCCCATCACCGGCAAGCACAGCATTGAGGCCCGCGCGGGGGCGTATTCCAGCGTGATTCTGGTCAACAAGGTTACAGAGCCGAACCCCGCCTACGCGATGTCCAACCGTCAGGTCGTGAACAACTGGTTTGACGGCGAGCTGGACGAAACCTGCTGGAGCGTCAAGGACAATATGGCCGCTGCCATGGCGGACGCCAAGGTGGGGCCTGTCTTGAAGGCCATCACCGACAAGGCGGCTGCCGCCCGCGGTGATGTAGCTGCCGCCGTCAAGGATAACCCGGCGCTGGTTGCCATGATGGAGCGCGCCATGCAGCGCATGACCGTGGAGGGAATGCTCAAGCAGGCCGGCGCAGATGCCGAGAGCATCAAGCAGCTGAACCGCGTTTTGCAGGGCATCAAAAAGGATGTGTAATACAGTGAAAACCTACTGCAACCCCTTGGATCTGGGCTACCGCTACCAGCACATGAAGGAGGGTGAGCGCGCCGCGGGCTTCCGCGAAGGCGCCGACCCGACGCTGGTGTACTTCAAGGGCAAATACTACCTGTTTGTTTCTATGTCGGCAGGGTTCTGGTACTCGGACGATCTGCTGCACTGGGACTTCCACGCCGACCCCGATCTGCTGATTTACGACTACGCACCCGATGTGCGCCAAGTCGGCGACTACCTGTATTTTTCTGCCAGCCGTAAGGGGCGCAACTGTCCCATTCTGCGCACCGCCGACCCACTGATCGAGCCGTTCACCGAGGTCAGCGCGCCGTTCGACTTTTGGGACCCCGACATGTTCTGTGACGATGATGGCCGCGTGTATTTCTACTGGGGCTGCTCCAACATGTCCCCCATCTGGGGCGTGGAGCTTGACCCCGATACCATGACGCCCATCGGAGAAAAGAAAGAACTGATTTTCGGGCGCGAAGAAGAACTGGGCTATGAGCGCCCCGGTAACAACGGGATTGTGGATAAAGAGGCAAGCGTGCTTTACAAAGCCATGAAGCCTTTCTATAACGAGGCAACCGGCAAGCTGGAGCTGCCGCCCCAGATGGTGCAGATGCCGGGGCTGAACGCCGAGGTGCTGACCGCTATGTTCAACGCCGTCGGCAAGCCCTACATTGAGGGCGCGTTTATGACAAAGCACAACGGTACGTATTATCTGCAATACGCCTGCCCCGGCACCCAGTACAACACCTACGCCGATGGTGTGTACGCCTCCAAGTCCCCGTTGGGACCGTTCACGCTGCAAGCGTCCAACCCGTTTTCCTCCAAGCCGGGCGGGTTTATGACCGGCGCAGGCCACGGCAGCACGATTGCCGACAAATACGGCAACTACTGGCACGCGTCCACGATGCGCATTTCGGTCAACCACGACTTTGAGCGTCGCGTGGGGCTGTTTCCTGCCGGGTTTGACAAGGACGGCGTGCTGTTCTGCAACCAGAATTTTGCCGACTACCCGCACGAAATTCCGGCAGGCAAATTCGACGCCGCCAGCCAGCAGCCCAAGTGGATGCTGTTAAGCTACCGCAAGGCCGTGACGGCATCCTCCACCGCTGAGGGCAGCGACCCGGTGAATGCCGTGGACGAGGACTGCTGCCGCTGGTGGAGCGCGGGCAGCGACCAGCCCGGCGAATGGCTGTGTGTGGATTTAGGCCGTGATTATGATGTCCGCGCGATTCAGGTCAACATGGCCGATGAAAAACTCGTCGTGGACTTCCCTGCCGACAGCTACGGCGATGACCGCAAAACGCGGCATATCGAGACGCGCCTGCAGATTTCTTGCTATACCGTGGAAACCAGTCTTGACGGCGAGACCTGGACGCTGCGCGAGGATGTCGCCCGCGAATGCTCCAACGGCTATTATGAGTATGCCGGCGGTATCCGTGCGCGGTATATTCGCGTGACGGGTGGTGCCCTCCCCTACGGCCAGACGCTGCGTGTAAGCGGGCTGCGGGTGTTCGGCAACGTCGAGGGCGACCGCCCTGCCCAAGCCGATGCCAAAGCCGTGCGCGTGGATGCGCTGGACGGCAAAATCAGCTGGCAGCACATCGAGAACGCGCAGGGCTGCAATGTGCGCTACGGCATTGCACCGGATAAGCTGTACCAAAGCTGGCTTGTCTATGATGCCGATGAGGTCACGCTTTCCACGCTGATGGCCGGGCAGACCTATTATGTCTGCGTGGACAGCTTCAACGAAAACGGCATCACAACGGGAAAAACCATCAAGATGGAGGGCTGAACCATGCCCACAAAGGCAGTCCAGCAATTTATGCTGGGAACCGTTTTAAGCAACGAAAACGAGGCACGGCAGACGCTTGCCGCCATGAAAGCCGCAGGCTATGACGGCATTGAGCTGTGCGGGTTTATGATCCACCCCATCGGCTTTATGGTGCGGCTGCTGACCAAGGCGGCGGGTATGCCCGTGGGCAAGGGCGGCAATCTCGACTGGCACGCTTTGGTCAAAGAAGCGGGGCTGCAGGTCGTCAGCCTGCACACCGATTTGGGCAGTCTGGAGCGCGATGCCAAAGCGGTGGCGGACGAAGCCAAAAGCTTTGGCACTAAGTATGTCGTTATTACCGGAATGTATCGCTTTGATTACGGCGATGAAGCCACGATGCACGACCTTGCCGCACGGCTGAACAAGGCGGGTGAGGCGCTGAAGGCCGAGGGCGTGGAGCTTTTGTACCACAACCACAACTGTGAGCTGCGTCATGTCAACGCCGAAAAGCGTGCCTACGACATTTTGCTGGAGGAAACCGACCCACAGTTCGTCAACTTTGAGTTTGACAGCTACTGGTTTACCGAGGGCGGCGCCAACGCCCTTGCGTGGATGCAGCGTCTGGGGACCCGCATGAAGCTGTGGCATATCAACGACCGCGGCACCCGCATTTCGGGCAGCGCCGTGACGCCGATTCTGAAAACCGACAGCATGGAGCTGGGTACCGGCAATATGGATCTCGACAGCCTGATGGCACAGGCGCTTACTATCGGCGTAGATGCCGTGATTTTGGAAAGCCACCGCAACTGGGTGGATAACTCCCCCATAAAGAGTTTGCAACTCAGCGCCGAATATCTCAAACAGCATGGCTAAACCGCAATCCCCTGCCCGAAAGGACAGGGGATTTGCTTTTCCTGCGTTGAAACTCGGTTTTTTGTGCGATATACTTAGGGCAGAAAATCGGAATTATGAAAGAAGGAAAAAGTAATGGATGAACAGAAAAAAATGTTTACGAATAAATCAGTTACACTTTTTTTAGTAATAGTCATTTCAGTTAGTGCAATATTCGAAACGATAGTTATTGCACTAAGAGCTATGGGGTTAGCTGTTTTTTTAATGTGGGTTCCCACAATAGCGGCAATAATTGCAGGATGTATATCGCAGAAAGAAAGTAACGGAAAAATATCATTCAAAAAATTACTTCAGAGTATTGGATTTCAGAAGCTTTTTCCCGAACGAACAAATGTAGAATTCGTTGAAGTATTGCCGGACGGTTCCTTAAGGATGAGAGTCTGGGAAAGAGGCTCGGGCATCACCATGGCATGCGGAACAGGAGCTTGTGCCACTGCCGTAGCCGCATACCTGAACCACAAGGCCGGAAGAAAATCACGGGTAAGGATGGATGGTGGTGATTTACAAGTCCATTGGAACGAAACAGACGGACATGTGTACATGACAGGTCCCGCAGTAAAAGTTTTCGATGGTGAGATAGAAATTTAACAGGAATAAGAAATCAGTAAAGACAAACTATAAAACAACAGCAATTATGGCATTAGTAAACGAACATTTTTTAAAACTGCCCAACAATTACCTGTTTTCGGACATTGCCAAGAAAGTAAATGCATTCAAAGTTTCCCATCCCCAAAAAGACCTCATCCGTCTGGGCATCGGAGACGTGACACAACCATTGCCCCAAGCATCCATAGAAGCCATGCACAAAGCAGTGGACGAACTGGCAAGCAAAGAAACCTTCCGTGGATACGGTCCCGAGCAAGGATATGATTTTCTAATCGACGCCATCTTGAAAAACGATTATGCCTCACGCGGAGTACATTTGGAATCCGGCGAGATATTCGTCAGTGACGGCGCCAAAAGCGATACGGGAAATATAGGGGACATCCTCCGCCACGATAACAGCATCGGTGTGACAGACCCTATTTATCCGGTATATATCGACTCTAACGTCATGTGCGGACGAGCAGGAGTGCTGGAAAACGGAAGATGGAGCAACGTGGTCTATCTGCCCTGCCTGAGTGAAAACAATTTCATTCCCGCTATCCCCGACCGCAGAATAGACATTTTATATCTATGTTACCCCAACAACCCCACCGGTACGGTTATCAGTAAAGCAGAATTGAAGAAATGGGTGAATTACGCACTGGAGAACGACACATTGATTCTTTATG
>ERZ780167.2772-NODE-2772-length-13348-cov-4.608516_pt1 | contig 13348 bp, 9 predicted proteins | sample MGYA00510982_ERZ780167 | MGnify/ENA primary metagenome ERZ780167 (study PRJEB29588, sample SAMEA2146107) | human gut metagenome | biome: human gut; feature: human-associated habitat; material: faeces | place: Denmark | collected 2008/2010 ... | reverse complement strand
GATTTGAAGTGTTAAACCCTGATTTGGTGATTTGTCATTTAGATGCCAAAGCTTCAATGCAGATTGATCTCACTATAAACAAAGGACGCGGATACGTTCCTGCTGACGAGAACCGTGAGTTCTGCACTGACGTCAACGTTATTCCAATCGATTCTATTTACACTCCGATCCGTAACGTGAAATATTCAGTTGAGCCGTATCGTGTTGAACAGAAGACCGACTACGACAAGCTGGTTATTGAAGTTACGACGGACGGTTCCATTCACCCGAAGGACGCTCTTAAGGAGGCTGCCAAGATTCTTATTTACCACTTCATGCTGTTCTCTGACGAGAAGATTACTCTTGAGAACAATGATGTTGACGGTAATCAGGAATTCGACGAAGAGATACTCCACATGCGCCAGCTGCTCAAGACAAAGCTCATAGACATGAATCTTTCTGTTCGTGCGCTTAACTGTCTTAAGGCTGCTGATGTTGAGACTCTTGGCGATTTGGTTCAGTACAACAAGACCGATCTCCTCAAGTTCCGCAACTTCGGTAAGAAATCGCTTTCAGAGCTTGATGATTTGCTCGAGAGTCTGAATCTGTCGTTTGGTACCGATATTTCTAAGTACAAATTAGATAAAGAGTAACCGTGCATAATCCGGCGCATGGCTGATACCTGCGCCGGGCATGCCGATTTATCGCAAAAGAAAAACAAAAATGAGACATAATAAGAAATTCAACCATCTGAGTCGTACTGCATCTCACCGTAAGGCTATGCTTGCTAACATGGCTGTATCGCTGATAATGCACAAAAGAATCACTACGACTCTCGCTAAGGCTAAGGCCTTGAAAAAATATGTAGAACCTCTGATAACACGTTCTAAGAATGACACAACAACATCTCGCCGTGTAGTTTTCCGCTATCTGCAGAACAAGTATGCCGTTACAGAGCTGTTCAAAGAGATTTCTACTAAGGTGGCTGACCGTCCGGGCGGATACACCAGAATCATAAAGCTGGGCTTCCGTCAAGGTGACGCTGCTGAAATGTGCTTCATAGAGCTCGTTGATTATGATGAGAACATGGCTAAGGCTCCCAAGGCTGCCAAGAAGACTCGTCGTAGCCGCCGCTCTAAGGCTGCTGAAGCTGCTGAAACTCCTGCAACTGAGACTGCAGCAGAGGAAACAGCTACTGAAGAAGCTAAGGCAGAATAATAACGTCGAATATATCTCTACAATAGCGCTTTTTCCCGTGAGGGAAAAGGCGCTTTTTTTATATCATTATTTTCATCAATAATGAAGAGGCTATGCCGGACCAATGGCGCGTGTGCAATATTATATCAGTTAGGCGTGCTTTCTTATATTTCCAGATGAATCAGAAAGGCAAGAGGCTGGTCCAAAATTTTATTTTGACCAACATGCCAATAATTTAATTTTCGCCCCGTGCAGTTATTGCTGGATTTGCAAAAGCTGTATGTTTATTTTCCAATTATTGAGTCAACAACAATAACAGTTATAGGTTAAGCCAGAGTCAACTTTAATCAGGTAAAAGACTGTTAGAAGTCAACCAAAATCAGAAAAGGTAACTAATATAATGAAATAAAAAGTTTTTATTAAAAACTTGTCACTCGTCACATTCTTGTCTAATGCCTTGAGCAACAATATTTTATGGCGTGATGAGTTGCAGGGTGAACTCATCACGCCGGTATGCCGCTGTGCCGTTGTGATGTTTCCTTAATACAACTCGTCACACCATAATGTGTTGATATCCTGTGAGTTAGGCGCAGATGTGATGAGTGACGAGTTTTTTACAAAACAATTTTTATTTTCCTCACGCTGTTCTTCTGTATAAATTGTGCCCTTTTAGCTTGTGAAAAGCCATGTTTTATAGGGTAAAAGCATACCTTTTGTGTTGCCGTTCAGCACCTTTTGCATCGTGGATGTTCGCAGGTGATTATGCTTTTAGCACATTCATGGCAGACAGCAGATTGTCTTATATTGCATGGTTAAATGTTTATCGCGGATAAGACTGACTGTGACTCTATTCAACAGGTATACCGATGTCTTCATCCGCTTATTTGTTCTTGTAGTATTCTTGTCGTCTTTCTTTTTCTGACATAGTCTGCTATGACTTAAAATGGCAAATTATAGTCTGCTCAATATAAAATGATAATCCGGCAGAATCATGGTGAGCGATTATGATATAATCGCGCAAAGTGTAAAAACGGAAACTCAGATTAATCAGAGTTGGAATATTTTTCGTATCTTTATAGCCGTAAACTTATGGTGATGACTGTATGCCAACGAGTGAATGAAGAGATACCTTTTATGACCTTAAACGTTTTTTACAGAGATTAAAAACAGGCGAATATGATTTAAGATGAAATACCCGCAACGGCTATCCTTATATTCGACGGCTTGCAGGCCTGTTGCATTTGTATAAAATCATGTGCTGTTACGTGACTGCGATGCACCTTGGCCGTCTATTTGTCTGCCTGGCGGGTACGCCTTGAAATGGATTTGCATCAATTTAGGTAAAACATAAATCTATACGAAAATGAAGAAGACGATATTTATTCTTGTTATTGCGTTCTTTGCACATCTGTCAGTGATGTCGCAGAATGATGGAAGCCCTCCGCAGTTATCAACAAATAAAGCCGATCATGGCGTGCGGTTCAGCATAGAGTTAGGCTTAAACATGTCGAAGCTTACGGGTGATATCACAAACGAGAAATATTCTTTGCAATATAATGCCGGAGCCTATGCACACATCCCGATAATAAGGAGCCTTTATGTAAAGACCGGACTGCAATATACAGCCAAGGGCGTAAAAGGAAAGGGTAGGGAGAACAACAGAATAGACGCAAACTATATAGAGCTGCCTTTGTTGCTCTCTTACAGATATGACTTTAACCGCAATACCCAGTTGCAGGTAAACGTAGGTCCATACTTTGCATATGGCATATCTGGCGAAATAATGGATGATCTTGATACATTCGGAGACAACGGAGTGCTTGAGCGTTATGACACCGGCTTGCATATGGGAGTAGGTCTTATTGCCGCCAAGAACGCTTATGTAGGTTTCGGCTATGAAATTGGCCTGAAGAACATCAACAAGACAGAAGATGATATCAGCCTGAAGAACAGTAACTTTTTTGTGAATCTAGGATATGTCTTTTAGAGTGTTAGTGTCGGGTATGAGCATCATTGCTTGAGATGCCTTGGCATTCGGACAGATACATTATATATCAGACGGGCTGATAAATTATCTGATGAAGCAAGGAACGTGTTGTATTGAACGCCGAATCTAATGGACAGAATAGGGCTTGTGTACAAATACGTACCTTGCTTCAGCAATTAGTCAGACTTCTTGTTTTTCAATCTGTATTCTGTAGGCGATATGCTCACCTGCCTTTTGAAGAATTTGCAGAATGCCGCCTGATCCGAGAAACCTAGTTTTTCGGATATAAGTCCTATGGTCATTCTGTCGTCGTCGAGCAGCGCCATTGCCTCGTGTGTTATCTCGTCGCAGATAACCGTATGAGGCGTCCTGCCCATTGTGTTCTTTATTATTCTTGTAAGATGCTTTGCCGACATGTTCAGGGCCTGGGCGTAAAAGTCTATGTTATGTTGCCTGGTGAAATATTTTGTCACGAGCTTGGTGAAGTCGAGCGCCACGGCCTCGCTGCGCCTGCAACCCTGCTGCATGTCGTCAATGGTTGTTTCGTTCGACATTATTGCGTTGCCCAGTTCCAGACACATGCTCTTGTAGAACACGGCAGCCAGTTCGTTATGATAATAATGATTCTTTGCGGCAATGGCATCAGCCAGAAAACTTAACTGTGTGTCCACTCGCAATATTGCTTCTTTTGTGAAAGAGTGTATGGGTATGTCCTGTGTCTGCAGCAGTTTCTCAATAGGCACGGGCTTGAAGTTTTTCAGCGAATTTCGTGCAAAGGTGTATGTAACCAGCATGCACCATGCCCTTGCATCTTTTTCACATTTCTCTATTCGTATGGTCACAGTGTCAAGGCTGTCTATGCACGAGCAACTTTCTATGTGGCACCTTTTTCCGTTTAGATTTATGTCAATACAGCCTTCGCTCACAACAATGAATACCCTGCTGCTGTCAATGTCGATACCTTCAAGTCGGTGAAACTCGTTCGGATTGACCAGCAATATCTGCTCCTTGATATAGCACGAAGGCGGAAACTTAGGCATTAGTTCGTGAATGTTCATACGGTAGTTTTTTATGTATTTGAGGCAGACTGCCGTGGCGCTTTTGTCATATTGCCTGTATTTGCCGGATCTGCCGATGAAGATGTGCTTGCAAATATACTTATTAAGTGTCCTTTTTAGACAATTTTTAGCGCAAAATAGACATAGCGTTTGCAAATTAGTCTTAACGATGTCTGTAATGAACAAATTCTTACTCCAAATTTACAAAAGAGCAAGCGTTTTGTCAGGATAATTTTGTGCCCGAAACATCAAAGAATAAAAAATGAGTATGAGATTAAGACATGTTTTTATTTTATGTTGCCTGTCTATTTTGTTCGGTTGTAACAACAAGTCCGGACAGCAGGCAGCCGGCGGCGACTATCCGATGATGACTCTGAAGGCCGAGGACAGAACCCTGTCGCTTAAATATTCAGCAGTAACCGAAGGCCGCCAGGATGTGGAGGTGCGTCCGCAGATTTCAGGAAAGATAACCCAGGTATGCGTAAAGGAAGGTGCCTATGTGCGCAAGGGCCAGGTGCTGTTCGTCATCGACCAGGTGCCATACCGTGCGGCTGTAGCCAAGGCACGCGCGTCCGTGGCCACGGCAGAAGCCAATGAGGCAACTGCAAAGCAGACGCTTGCCGGCAAGCAGTCGTTGTATGCCGACAAGGTGATATCCGATTTTGAGTTGCGCACGGCTCAGAACAGCTATAAGAGTGCGGTGGCAGCCCTTAGTCAGGCCCGTGCCGAACTTACCGACGCGCTCAACAACCTGTCTTACACAGAGGTGAAAAGTCCCGTTGACGGCTATGCCGGCATGACGTCGTTTCGTGTAGGCGCGCTGGTTGACGCATCAATGACGGAGCCGCTGATACACGTATCCGACAATTCGGTGATATATGCCTACTTCTCTCTGTCCGACAAGCAGGTGCTCTCGTTAACCTCACAGTATGGTTCACTTGACGAAGCCGTCAAGTCGTTTCCCGAGGTGTCGCTTGAGCTGAGCGACGGTTCGGTGTATGAGAAAAAAGGTAAGGTAGACGTGCTCAGCGGCATTGTCGACAAGACAACAGGAACTGTCAGCGTGCGTGCCGTGTTCGACAACAGCTCGCGCAGGATAATGAGCGGAAGCCAGGCCAATGTGGTGGTGCCTTACGAGTGTAAAGACTGTGTGGTGATACCGCAGGGAGCAACCTACGAGCTTCAGGACAAGGTGTTTGCCTATCGTGTGATCAACGGTCGTGCCGTGTCTACGCCCATTGAGGTGTTCGAGATAAACGACGGCAAGGAATATATCGTAAAGTCGGGCCTTCGCAAGGGCGACGTGATAGTGTCAGAGGGAGCCGGCCTGCTTAAAGACGGTACGGTGGTGGCGTCATCCGGAACTAAAAAGGAGAAATAGCCTATGAAACTGCAGAAGTTTATCGACCGTCCCATCCTGTCGATGGTGATATCCGTTGTGATACTTGTTGCCGGACTTATAGGCCTGTATGCCCTTTCCGTAGAGCAGTATCCCGACATAGCCCCGCCAACCATCCGCGTGTCGACCACTTACAGCGGAGCCAATGCCGAGGCTGTGCAGAAGAGCGTCATCGTGCCCTTGGAGGAAGCCATCAACGGCGTGGAGAACATGACCTATATGACCTCAACGGCCAGCAACACCGGCAGCGCCGAGATCACAGTGTATTTCAAGCAGGGCACCGACCCCGACATGGCTGCCGTCAACGTGCAGAACAAGGTGTCTACTGCAACGTCGCTGCTTCCGGCCGAAGTGACAAAGGTGGGTGTTACCACGATGAAGAGGCAGAGCAGCATGCTTATGATATTCGGCCTTTACAGTCCTAAGGGCACCTACGACGAGACCTTTCTTACCAACTATCTCAACATTAACGTAAAGCCGCAGCTGCAGCGTATTTCAGGCGTGGGCGAGGTGAATGTCATGGGAGGCGACTATGCCATGCGCATATGGCTCAAGCCCGACGTCATGGCGCAGTATGAGCTTGAACCGGCAGATGTAGAGGCTGCATTGTCGAGCCAGAACATTGAGGCGTCAATCGGATCAATAGGCGAAGACTCAAAAAATGTCTACCAGTATACGCTGAAGTATCGCGGACGCCTTGAAAAGGAAAAAGAATTTGAGAATATCGTAATCAAGGCGTTCGACGACGGCCGCGTGGTCAGGCTCAGCGACATAGCCAAGGTTGAGCTCGGCTCTCAGAGCTATACATACACCGGCTCTGTGAACGGTTCGCCCGGTACGACCTGCATGATAAACCAGACAGCAGGCACCAACGCCAACGAGATAATTACCAGCATAAACAAATATCTTGAAGAACTCAAGGAGACACTGCCCGAGGATGTCGAGGTGGTAGAGCTTATGAGCACCAAGAACTTCCTTGATGCCTCTATCAATGAGGTTATTAAGACGCTCATCGAGGCCATCATCCTTGTGGTGCTCGTAGTGTACGTGTTCTTGCAGAACCCGCGCTCAACGCTTATTCCAACCATAAGCATCTTCGTGTCGCTCATCGGAACGTTTGCGGCCCTTTATGTGGCAGGCTTCAGCATCAACCTGCTGACGCTCTTTGCCCTTGTGCTTGCCATCGGTACGATTGTCGACGATGCCATAATCGTGGTCGAGGCCGTGCAGACCCGCTTTGACGAAGGCTACCGCTCGCCATACAAGGCAGCCGTTGACGCCATGAACGGTATTTCATCAGCCATCGTAACTTCAACACTCGTGTTCATGGCGGTGTTTGTTCCGGTGTCGTTCATGGGCGGCACGTCGGGCATATTCTACACACAGTTCGGCGTAACTATGGCCGTTGCCGTTGGTATATCTGCCATCAACGCCCTTACGCTGTCGCCGGCCCTGTGTGCTCTTATACTGCGTCCGAACGAAGAAATCATAGAAGGCCGCAAGCCGGGCTTCTCCACGCGCTTCCGCATGGCGTTCGACTCGTCGTTCCGCCGCATCGTGCAGAAGTACAAGTCGGGTGTCAAGTTCTTTGTCAAGCGCAAGTGGGTGGCATGGGCGTCGCTTGGTTTTGTCGTCGTGCTCCTGTTCTATCTTATGTCTACCACAAAGACCGGCCTTGTGCCGTCTGAGGACACCGGGTCAATCTTCGTGAGTCTCGATGCGCCGGCAGGAAGCACCCTCGCCGAAACAGCCGAGATTATGGGACAAGTGGAGAAAGAGCTGAAAGACATACCTCAGATAGAGAATTTCAACAAGGTTGCCGGTTTCGGCATGGGTTCGGGCAGCGGCTCGTCTCACGGTATGTTCATCGTCAAGCTGAAGCACTGGGATGAACGCAAGGGCGACGAAAGCAGTGTTGATGCCATAAGCAACGAGATCTACCGCCGCACGGCACACATCAAGAACGCAACCATATTCGTGTTCTCGCCGCCTATGATATCGGGCTACGGTACAGGTAACAGTTTTGAGCTTTACATACAAGACCGCAGCGGCAAGGGCATTGATGCCCTGAGTAAGGTAACCGACGATTTCCTGGCAGAGCTTAACAAGCGGCCGGAGATAAAGATGGCATATACGTCGTTCAGCTCCAAATTCCCGCAGTACAGGGTCGACATAGACGAGGCCCAGTGTCAGCGTGCCGGCATAACCACGCAGGATGTCATCAACACGCTGTCGGGATACTTCGGAAGCATATATGCCTCTAACTTCAACCGTTTCACCAAGCTCTACCGCGTCATCATCCAGGCTCCTTCCGACAGCCGCAACAGCATGCAGTCGCTCGACAACATATATGTAAAAACCACGGGAGGCATGGCTCCTGTCAGCCAGTTTGTCAAGCTCAGCAAGACCTACGGTTCCGAGTCGCTCACCAGGTTCAACCTCTTCTCGGCCATCAACGTGCAGGGCATGCCGGCCGACGGCTACAGTTCGGGCGACGTCATCAATGCCGTAACCGAGGTGGCTGCACGCACACTGCCCACGGGCTATGGCTACGAATATTCCGGCATGACGCGCGAGGAGGCACAGATGGCCGGTTCGCACGACACCGTTATCATCTATTGCATCTGCGTGCTCTTCATCTATCTTATATTGTGCGCACTTTACGAGAGTCTGTTTGTGCCTATGGCCGTCATCATGTCTGTGCCGTTCGGTCTGGCAGGAAGTTTCCTCTTTGCCCGCATGTGGGGACTCGAAAACAACATATATCTCCAGACAGGTCTCATCATGCTCATCGGACTGCTGTCTAAGACGGCCATCCTCGTTACCGAGTATGCCACAGAGCGCCGCAAGTCGGGCATGACGCTCACTCAGGCTGCCATGAGCGCTGCAGCCGTTCGTCTGCGCCCAATCCTTATGACAGCCCTCACGATGGTGTTCGGCATGCTTCCGCTTATGTTCGCCTCAGGCGTAGGTGCCAACGGCAACCGCTCGCTCGGTGTAGGCGTGGTCGGAGGAATGGTTATCGGCACGGTTGCGCTGCTGTTCGTAACGCCGGCCTTCTTCATCGTGTTCCAGTATGTTGAAGAGCGGGTGATGAGTAAACGTAAAAATGAAAGAAGTTTATGAAAAATATAAGTCTTGTTTTGTTTATTTTGAGCGGCGTGCTGATGAGCGGCTGCCGCATCTACAGCACCTATGAGCGTCCCGGCAATCTGCCGGTTGACAGCCTTTACCGCGACGTGTCGGCCGATTCTGTTGCCTCGGCCGACACCACCTCGCTGGGCGACATGCCGTGGCAGCAGTTCTTTCAGGATGAGCATCTGCGCGAGCTTATCAGCTACGGACTGAGCAACAACACCGACATGCTTACCGCCCTGTTGCGTGTCGACCAGGCTGAGGCACAGCTCAAGGCCGCCAAGCTGGCCTTCCTGCCGTCGCTCACGTTGTCGCCTCAGGGCTCGCTTAGCTCTGTCGACGGCGGCAAGCCCGCAAAGACCTACGAACTGCCCATAGAGGCCAGTTGGGAAGTCGACCTGTTCGGCAGTCTCCGTAATGCAAAGAAGAGCAGTCAGGCCACCCTCCTTCAGCAGAAAGCATATCAGCAGGCTGTACGCTCTAAGCTCATTGCCATGATAGCAATAGATTATTATGCCCTGCTTTCCATTGACAGCCAGATAGAGATAAGCCTGTCTACCCTTAATGTGTGGCGCGAGCAGGTGCGCACTATTGAGGCCCTGCTGAAGGTCGGCGAAGAAAACGAAAACGCGCTGACACAGGCACGTGCAGGGCTTTATGAACTCGAGGCGTCATACAACGACCTGCTGAGACAGCAGCGTGAGGCCGAAAATGCGTTGTGCACCCTGATTGGCACTACGTCGCGCCGCATTGAGAGGGGCACGCTCGACGGGCAGCGCATGCCCGACAGCCTGTCTGCAGGCTTGCCCCTGCGTCTTCTGTCAAGACGTCCTGACGTTGTGCAGGCTGAGATGACGCTTGCTGCTGCATATTATTCCACCAATCAGGCCCGTTCGGCTTTCTATCCCAACCTCACTCTTTCAGGCAGCGCAGGCTGGACCAATTCGGCCGGACAGATAGTGTCCGATCCCGGCAGCTGGATTCTCTCGGCTCTGGCTTCGCTCACGCAGCCTATATTCAACCGTGGCAAGCTGGTGTCAAACCTGCGTGTTGCCAAGGACGAGGAGCAGATAGCCTTGCTCAGCTATAAGCAGGCACTGCTTGATGCCGGTCAGGAGGTGAACAATTATCTCTATGCGGCAGAGTCGGCCCAGCGCAGTCTCGACAGCCACAGCAAGCAGTGTGCCGAGCTTGAGCGTACCGTAAAGACATCTGACGCCCTTTATCGCACGGGCAACGCCACATATATCGAACTTCTGTCGGCCCGTCAGGAGCTGCTCAATGCACGTCTTAGCATGGTGTCAGACATATATAGCCGCTGCGAAGCCATCGTAAATCTTTACAGCGCCCTTGGAGGAGGATGCGAATAAGTTTATTTATATCAATTTGTTTTCTTCATACCTAGGCCCAACCTTCATTTGACGAATAATACATGAACTCTATTGACTTAATGGTCTGGCTACCGGGTTTGGGCCAAGTCGGCATGGCGTTCTGGGGTATCAACCATGTGCCGTGCCGACGTTTTTCGGTTATTTAGCGAAACATTCTGATGCATCTTTTACATACTTGCTTTACCCTTAAAGTCAATCATTAGTTCGGTTTAAATTTTATTGGGAGTAAAAAAAGAAAATCCAAATGTCTTTTGAACACAATCAACAAGACATTTGGATTTTTCTGCTTTCAGCTGTCTCCATGCCGGTGCAGCATGGGGCAGTGTCATTTCCTATTCATATCTTTTGTGGAATTCGATGACGGCCTCTATACCCTTGCGGAATATGTCGAGCGGCATGTTCTCGTTGGGCGAGTGGATGGCGTTGCTCTCAAGTCCGAAGCCCATCAGCACCGTCTTTATGCCCAGTATGCGCTCAAAGTCGCTTATTATAGGTATGCTTCCGCCGCGGCGCACTGCCAGGGGCTTCTTGCCGAAGGCCTTCTCAAAGCCCTTTTCGGCAGCCTTATATGCCGGCATGTCTATCGGGCACACGTAGCCCTCGCCGCCGTGCATGGGCGTAACCTTCACCTTTACGTAGTCGGGCGCAATGCTGTTGATGTAGTCTACAAACAGCTTTGATATCTTTTCGTGCTGCTGATGAGGCACAAGACGGCACGACACCTTGGCGTAAGCCTTCGACGGCAGCACCGTCTTGGCGCCTTCGCCGGTGTATCCGCCCCAGATGCCGCAGATGTCGAACGACGGGCGGCAGCTGTTGCGCTCCAGCGTAGAGTAGCCTTCTTCGCCTTTCAGTGCGTTTACGCCTATTGCCTCCATATATTTCTTCTCGTCAAACGGAATCTGATGTATCATGTCGCGCTCGGCCTGCGGCACCTCCTCAACGTCGTCATAGAAGTGGGGGATTGTTATACGTCCGTCTTTGCCTACTACAGTGGCGAGCATTTCGCATAGAGTGTTTATCGGGTTGGCCACGGCTCCGCCGAAGTGGCCCGAGTGAAGATCGCGGTTAGGTCCTGTAACCTCAATCTCCCAGTAAGCCAGACCGCGCAGTCCTGTGGTCAGCGACGGCAGGTCGGCACCAAGCATGCTCGTGTCCGACACCAGTATAACGTCAGCCTTGAGCAGCTCTTTGTGCTTGCTGATAAATGCGTTGAGGCTCGGTGAGCCTATTTCTTCTTCGCCCTCAAATATAAACTTTACGTTGTGTGTAAGTAGTTTTTCCTTAACCATATATTCAAACGCCTTAGCCTGAATCATGGCTTGCCCCTTGTCGTCGTCGGCACCGCGCGCCCATATATGTCCGTCTCTGATCACCGGCTCAAACGGTTCGCTCTTCCACAGTTCCAGCGGTTCAGCCGGCATCACGTCGTAGTGGGCATATATCAGCACCGTCTTTGCATCGTCGCTAACGTGCTTTTCTGCAAACACCAGCGGATTGCCGTCGCTCGGCATCACCTCGGCCCTGTCGGCACCGGCCTCTATCAGCAGTTGGCGCCAGCGTTCGGCGCATGCCAGCATGTCCTGTTTATGACTTTTCTGCGAGCTTATGCTCGGTATGCGTATAAGGCTGAACAGCTCGTCGAGAAATCTCGACTCGTTCTCTTCGATAAATTTCTTTATTTCCATATTCTGAATTTAAGATTAATCCGCCGTAAAGTTACATCTTTTTGCGCAAAGTCAGCGCGTTTCAGCCAGATAAATGTGTAGGTTATCTGTCTTTGGCGCCTTGCTGCGGCGTTTATGTTTCGTGTAAAGTTGTGCGTGATGTTATGCATTGCATACGGCCGTGGCCTGACGGCATTATTGCCTGGCATTTGTTTACCTGAAATTACTCTATGACTTACGGGTGAAAAGTGGCCCACTTTTGCATTAAAAGTGGCCGAGTTACGGGTCGTAAACCGGCCACTAACAGTTTGAAACTAAATGCGGTTGTATTGGTTAATGAAATGCCTTTAATCATAGTCATGCTGTCGTACTTGTAAGGAAAAGAGTGTGAAAAAGTTACGATTTTTAGCCTATTTTCAAGGATGCGGCTTTCGGGCAATCTCTCTGACCTCATTATTCTGCGCTTTTGCTTATTGTTGATAACCTGTAGATTGTGGATAACTCGGCTAAATGTGTATAATTATGTTATTTATGAAAATAAGTTTTGTGTGTTACGGCTAATTTGTGTATTTTTGTCTTTCATAAAAGTGCCCTGAGCCTTAGCCTTGTTATGGAGATATGACCATAGAGGCGGCTGATAAGCTTTATGGCTTAAAGGAGTATTTTATATAAATGACGTGCGGCTAATGGCGTTGTTGGCATAAGACAGAAAATAACGAACATAAAAATAATAAAAGTATGATTATTGATTTTGAGAAGATTAATGAAGAGTCGGTTATGAACTTTAAGGGCGGTGAAGGACAGCTCGACACACGCAACTTTGTTGACTCTGCCAATAAAATAATGATGAGCCGGCTGAAGCCGGGAGCTTCAAGCGGATATCACACTCACGAGAACAACAGTGAGATAGTTTATATAATCAGCGGCGTAGGCCATTTCCGCTATGACGACACCACGGAGAACGTGAAGGCCGGCGACGTGCATTATTGCCCGATGGGACACTCTCACGCCATGTTCAACGACGGCACAGACGACCTGGTTTATTTTGCCATCGTGCCGGAACACAAACTTTAATTCATAATTCACAATTTATAATTCATAATTGGGTTGCTTAAACGTAGTTGGGCAATCCAATTACTTTTTTATACATCAAATACGAATTATAAATACCTTTTTACCGAATACTTAATACTGCAGAGCTTTACCAACAAGGCAAATTATAATTGGCTTGCGCCGAACTTTGTTTTTCCATTCTCAATTCACCATTTTCAATTATTTTAGGGATTTCCCTATGTTTTTTAGGAAGTTATAGCGTTGCGTTATTAAAAATAATCCGTAAATTTGTAATGTTTAAAACTTATATATCTGCGCAAAACGCAGGAGCTGACTTATAAATTGGCATTGTCAGAGTTCTGCCGTGTTCAGAACCTTAAACGGAAGGAGAGTTATTTATGAAAAAAACATGTGTATTGCTTTTGTGCGCATCAATGATAGTGGCGGGCTGTACCACAGGTGCCGGCACCGGAGCTTATGCC
>ERZ780167.2770-NODE-2770-length-13349-cov-6.258989_pt1 | contig 13349 bp, 11 predicted proteins | sample MGYA00510982_ERZ780167 | MGnify/ENA primary metagenome ERZ780167 (study PRJEB29588, sample SAMEA2146107) | human gut metagenome | biome: human gut; feature: human-associated habitat; material: faeces | place: Denmark | collected 2008/2010 ... | reverse complement strand
TTTCAGATGTTGAAGTCCGGATGGGACAGGACAAAAGAGTTCATGTGCATTGTAATGTAAGTAACACAGGTAATGTTGCGGGGGCAGAGGTCGTTCAGTGCTACTACGAAACATTGCATGCATCTGTGGTTCGTCCGAAGAAAGAACTTGTCCGTTTCCAGAAAGTCTTTCTGGATCCGGGAGAAAAGAAGAATGTGGATTTCTATATTGACCCGAAAGAGTTTTCTTATTATGATAAAAATATGAAAATCGTCAGCTGCGGAATGAAGCTTCGAATCAGTGTGGGAAACAGCAGCGACCATGAATGGGGAAGCAGTGAGATAGATATTTAAGTATAAGGAGAAGGAAGAGACCGATGAAAGACTTTGAAAAGGATTTGATTTATTATCCCAATCCGGATCCCATTGAGGAACCGAGATTTGTCTTAAATTCTGTAGATGAACTGGAGAAATCAGAAAAATACAGTGTAATCTGCAACGGAACAGAACGTGTGGTATACCATACAGATTCATTCGATTATGTGGTAGTAGTAGACAATGAGGCATATGATCTGGAAATTTCCATCCATACACCGTTTAAAGAACTGGCCATCCGGCCCACCAGTTTCGGAATAGAGCCTTCCGTAAAAGGAGAGACAGTTCATATTCATTTGGATGAACCGAGAAAATTCACAGTAGAGACAGATGGTGGTCTTCATGACGCCCTGTTTGTATTCTGTTCTCGCAGAATCGAAAAACCGGAAAATACCACTATTTGTTTTGAAAAAGGTAAGGCATACAATGTAGGAGTTCTTACCCTGAAATCAAATGATACGGTCTATATCGAGGAAGGTGCTGTTGTTTCCGGATGTATCTATGCAGAACATAGTGAAAATATTTCCATCGTGGGAAACGGAATTGTCAACGGAGCCTGCTGGCATCTGCCGGACAGCAATGCACATCGTTTCTTTATTTATATCAAATGGTGTAGGAATGTTCTCTTAAAAGGATTTACTGCAGTAGACGGACCATCCTGGCATGTGGTTCCGGCAGCCTGTGATCATGTTGTCATTGATGATATGAATATTATGTCAAGAATCGTAACTGGAGACGGAATTGATATCACCAGCAGCCAGGATGTGGAGGTGAAAAACTGCTTTGTCCGTTCCACAGATGACAGTATCTGCATCAAATCCCAGGGGCTGTTTAAGGATCCTTCAACAGTAAGGGATGTGACAAAAGTGCGCGTTCACAATAACGTAATCTGGAATGCAGAACCTGGTAATGCCATAGAGCTTGGTTATGCTCTCCAGAGTGAGATTCATGATCTGGTATTCGAAGACTGTGATATCATCCACTGCCAGTACGAAGGAAATATGGGCGGTGCCGCACTTTCTATCCACCAGGCAGATGGAGGTCACATTCATGATATCCACTATAAAAATATCAGAGTAGAACAGGCGGAACAGAAACTGTTTGATATCAAGGTTCTGCTTTGCAGATATACAGAGCAGATGGCAAAAGGAGAGATCCATGATATCTATTTTGACAACATTCAGGTATTAAACGGAGATATCCCCGTTTCTACGATCCGTGGATTCCAGACACCGACAGAAGAAGTGCGTGTCCATGATATTCACTTTGATAACATTACTTTTATGGGAGAAAAGTGTGAAACTTGGCAGGATATGCGGCTTGTCACAGAACTGGCAAACGATATCTACGTCAATGGCGTCAGAACATGCAAACAGATGAAATTCTAGAGGTGAAATATGGAACAAAATAGTACACTTTTTCAAAAAGACGGAAAGTATTTTTTGCAGCTGGACTGTGAAAATGCAAAAGAGCTTTCTTTAAAGTGGGATGATAAGACCTATTCATTTGTAAAAGACGGAGAAAAGTGGATTCTGGAACTTCCGTTTTCCACAGCTGTGAATTATGTGCAGATCTGTGTGGACGGACAGGAGGTTCTGCATCCGGATCTGCCGATCGGACATGGATATGGCCGTTTATACAATTATATTGAACTGCCGGATGAAAAGAAGCTGGCCGAGATTCGTGACATCCCGCATGGAACGCTGACCCATGAATTCTATAAGTCTGAGATTTCCAATAACTGGGAACGATTCATCGTTTACCTCCCACCATGCGTACCATCCGCAGGCCTTCCGGTTCTGTATCTGCAGCATGGATTCGGTGAGAGTGAGATTTCCTGGACAACAACCGGAAAAGCCAATATCATACTGGATAACCTGATCGAAATGGGAAAAATAAAACCTTTTACACTTGTGATGAGTGACGGCATGGTACAGGAAAAGGTCGGCTCAGAAGAACGATTAAACCATGTTTTGCTGGAACGTATGCTGGTAGAGGAAATTATTCCGATGGCAGAGAAAAAATATCAGTTTGGCGGTTGTAAGGAAAAGAGAGGTATGGCAGGCTTGTCCATGGGTTCTGTACAGACAACCCGGACTTTAATAACTATTTTCATACCTTTTTCCGGTGCATCGGAGATAATGACTGTTTCCGTTCCAGATTTCTGGAAGAGGATGCAATCATCCAGGAGAAAGGTGTCCATGAAATCAGGAAAATCTATCTGGGCGGACATGACTGGAATGTGTGGAGACCGTGCTTTACGGATTTTGCGCAGATGATTTTCCGGTAGGATTGTATAAAGTAAGAAAATATAGTCGAGCAGGAGCTGCCCGGCTATTGTATTTTATGCGAGCAAGGAGCCCAAGTCCGTGCCTGCACGAAATCACTGCCCCTGCGTGCCTCTCGCTTCCCGATAAGCAGAAGGGGACATCCCCAGTTTCTTCTTAAAACTGTTGCTGAAATAATATTGATTCGTATAACCACACTTTGTGCTGATCTCTTTTAACGAAAGACTGGTGGATTCCAGATAATGACAGGCACTTTCGATGCGAAGCGCAGTGATGGTATCACTGATGCTTTGCCCGGATACCTTTTTGAACAGAGAACTCAGATATGCAGGGCTGATGTTGGCATGTCGTGCGATATCATTCAGGCACAGGGTGTTGGTTTCAAAGTTTTCCCGGATATATCCAAGAGCCATGGTATATATCTGATTGTGATAGTTCTGTAAGGATGAATCCATCTTTTCGCATACGGAGGCACATAACTGCGTCAGCCATTTTACAAATTGTTCGTAGGTGCGGAAGGAATCAAACCGGGTATAGACCTGGATGATTTCCCTCTCCAAATCTCCGGTATCCAGGTTCATCTCGTATAAGAATTTCAGAATTCGTCCCAAAAGGGAGTAGATTCGGATGAAAACCAGATTTTTGTCCTGAACCTGTCCTAACAGATTCTGAAAATAGCAGGTAATCCATTCTTCGATAGCAGTCATGTCTTTGGAACAGATAAGACGTATCAGTTCTTCGTCGGTATTTTCGGAAAAGGACAAAAGATTTAATTCTTTACCAAGTGCTTCTCTCGCATCGAAAATATTTTTGTGTGGGAAGAAAAATAGGTATTTCAGCGAGTGGGAAGCACTGGCAAAGGACACCGGGAGCTTCCAGATGCTGTCAGCAAGACTTCCGATTCCGATGTTCAGAGAAAGTACATTGTTTTTGCAGGACTCGACAATAGTGGAGGCTACTTGGTGTATGACTTGAAGAAAATGCTGGGGATGTTTTGAGTTCTGGCCAATGATGCAGACGATTCCGCTGAATTCTTTTAAATAAAAAACATTGTCAAAAATCTCCATTTCTTCTTTTACCAGATTCAGGATATTCAGAAGCTGGATCTGGTATTGGGTAAAGTCCAGTTCGGATTTGGCAGGATCTGGTTCTGTTTCCAGGATCAATACGTCAAAAAAGTCATAGTCTGATCTCAGATCCAGATATTTCAGATACTGGCTCAGATGAGTGGCCGGATCCACACCGGGATAATGGAGCAGATCATGAAAGAATTTTTCTGTCATAACAGGCCGGCTTGCTTTTACCAACTCCGTATTTTTTTGTGTACGGTCGATATCCGTAAAAGCATTTTTGATTTTTTCCGTAAGATAATGATAATCCAAGGGTTTCTCGATATAGTCATATACACAAAGGCGGATCGCCCGTTTGGCATATTCGAACTTGTCATAGGCACTTACAAGAATAACTTTTATGAAAGGCTGGATCTCCAGAGCTTTCTGACTCATGGAGATCCCATCTAGATCCGGCATCTCAATATCCGAGATGATCAGATCTACATGGGTGTCTTTCAGGATGTCCAGAGCGGAAAGACTGTTATATTCTACGGCGATCACAGTGGCATCCAGAGCACTCCAGTCAATATTTTTTTCGATGCCTTCTGCGGTGAGGCAGTTGTCATCTACAATCATTACATTCTTCATCATATTTCTCCATCTGATCAAATTCAATGGTAATGGAAGTGCCTTCATACAGACAACTTTCTACAGATATCCTACCATTTCCAAAATAAGGATTGGAGATTCGTTTGTTTACATTTCCAATACCAAAGTGTTTTTCATAATTAACAATTTTTTCATCCAATGTTTTCTGCAATTCTAAAAGCTGTTCTTTTGCCATTCCGATTCCGTTATCTGTGATCACAATAATAACCGTATCATCTCCGTAGGAAAGATCAATGGAGATATGAACCTCCGGCGTTTTCTGAGAGAGACCATGCATAATACTGTTTTCCAGAAATGGCTGCAGTGTGAATTTGCAGATCAGGAAGTTGTCAATGCCGTCTTCCATATTGATCTCCCAGGTAAGATTATCATTATGGCATAATTTTTCCATTTCCAGATAAAGCTGTGCGATGGTCAGTTCGTCCCGGATGGAGATCAGGTCTTCCGACTTTCTGAGTGTCATGCGGTAAAAACGTGTAAGATTCGTCAGCATCTGATTGGCAATATCCAGCTTTCCAAGGGACTGACAGGTCTGGATGGATCCCAGAATATTATAAAGAAAATGTGGATTGATCTGGGATTGGAGAAGCTGGTATTTTAGCCGTTCTTCCGTCAGTGACAGTTCCAGAATAGACTGCAGATTGTCATTCAGGGAATGCTGCATTTTTTCAAAGGTTATCCCCAGTTTATCAATCTCATCGAAGGTTTCAGGTGCACGATCCTGTGGTACCAGTGCCTTCATGTTGGTGTCGGATGCATCTAATTGTAGTGTTTCCATAGCCCTGGATAGTGTCTTGATTCGTCTGGTAAGATTCTTCGAGATCAGAACCACAACCAGAATCGTCAGCGGAAGAGAGATCAGGATTGTCAGGAGGATACTTTTGATCAGTATATGCGTGTTTTGCATGATATAAGAATCCGGTATCTCTGTCACCTGTAGCCAGCCGTTTCGTAAAGTAGTAGTGTGATAATTAGTGTGAGCTCTCTTTTTTAGAGAATCTCCCTTGTTGTATAAGAAATACAGTTTTTCTTCGTCAAGAGATGCAGAAAGCAAAGAAGGATTGTTGCTGGCAACGATTTTTCCGTTGTCTGTAAGGATATAGCTGATGATCTGATTATCCTGGAAAATTTCCTGTAGAATGGAGGAAAATTCAGATGCGTCCAGATAAATTATATAAGCATACTTTATGCTGTCTGTATCCGGATGTTTTAAAACTCTGCAACAGGAAACAGAATTCGTAATATGGTAGCTGTTATTCACAAGAAACGGAACAGACAGCAGATCCTGATAAAACCAGACAGAGGATGTTCCCGGATTTTCCAGAACTTCTTTTGGAATCTGAAAGTCAGAAAGCTTAGACACAGGGAAAAAGTATAAGCTTTCGCTGGATGCCATATGCTCGTCCGGAAGAAATATATTGATATAGGCCGGATCAAAGGATGTCTTAAACATGGACAGATTGCTCCGAATCTCGGAAAGCATAGCCAGAGTGTCCATGGGTGCATCTGCCTGCATCAGGTTGTACATATTATATTGAAGCGTATCGGCTATATTTTCCACTTGCTGCAAGCGGTTATCAAACTGTGTATGCAGCTGTGCATCAGCGGAAATAGATGCATTCAGAATCTTATCTTTAGCAATGTTATAAGAAACAGCATAGGAAATTCCGCCTATGATGAAAATAGGAATCAATGTGCACAGCAAAAACGCACATAAAATCCTGTTTTGAAAATGGGAAAAGTATAATCGTGGACCTCTGGACCCTTTTTTTGAATGTTTCATAAAATCTCCTTGTATTGTATCCGGGCAAAATCTATCAAAAACGCTTTCGTCAATGAAATCTTGCATGTGATCGTTTGTATTTCGGCATGCTCATGCCAGAACACTATTATATATGATCAATTTCTATTCTTATTATAGATTATAGATTAAAAAAATGTTTTTAACAAGGATAAAAATAATATAAACGAATCGAAAAATATTGTATTTTGAGAAAACAGACTTTTTGATATCCTTAACTCATCAAAGAAATAGGTGTAAGGCTACAAACAAACAGGAGGTAATTAAATGAAAAAGAAATTAGTGAGCGTGTTACTGGCAGGCGTTATGACAGTGGGAATTGGCAGGATGCGGCAGCTCCAAAGGAGAAAGTACAGAAAAATCCAAAGATTATGATCTGACTTTGTACAGCGTCATGACAACAGATCCTGACTTTGATGAATGGCTGAAAAATGTAGAGGATGCCACAGGACTGAACATCAATGTAATCGCAGCTCCGACAGATTCCGATACCCGTCAGCAGAAAGTTACGACAGTCTTATCTACAGGAGATGCTTCTATTGATATTATCGAAATCAATGATGAGATGACTGCGTCATTCAAAAACTCAGGCTGGCTGGAAGGTCTGAACGACACAGTTATGACAGAAGATGTCCGTAGTCAGTTTGCACAGGGTTATCTGAAGAATATGATCACAGATAAAGACGGTAACATTGTCGGTGTTCCGGGATATACCGGATACCTGGCTTTCTGGGTAAATCAGAAAATCATGGATGAAGTCGGAATTACAGAGATCAATACAAAAGAAGACTTCATGAAATATATGGAAGCAGCTTCTGGTGACGGAAGATATGGATACGGCGGATCCTGGGAAAAAACCTATGCATACAATGAGATTGCACAGTTTGTAAATATGTTCGGTGGAGATTATTTTGACTGGACAAAGGCTGAAAACAAAGAAGCCATTCAGTTCATGAAAGATATGGTGGATAATAACCAGACACCGATCGATCAGATCGCAGACAAATATGAGCAGATGAACCCGAAGATCAATGATGGAAAATATGGAAGCTTTTTCATGTGGGGACTTGGAACTGATTACGAGAAAGCCGGTATGCTGGGAGATGACAAGATCCATATGGCTATGGTTCCTGACTTCAGCGGTAAAGGAGAGAGAGCAATCTTTACAGATTCCTGGAATTATGTTCTGAATTCCGCTTCCAAGAACAAAGAAGCAGCCATCAAATTCCTTAAGTACATGACAGAAGAAGGCGGAATGGAAGCATCCTACAAAGCATTCGAGAGATATCCTGCAAGAGCAGATATAGCAGAAAAAGTTGTTCCGGATACAGATCCTGCAAAAGAAATGTATTCCCGCTATGCTTCTGAGTGCAACGTTAACGGACGTCCGATGCTTCCTCAGACAATGGAATTTATCACAGATATGGGAACTATTTTCCAGTCATGTATGAAAGATGAGATCTCTGTAGATGAGTTCTGTGAGAAAGCTCAGGGCCTGGTTGAAAAATACAGCAAGTAATATAGCTGAACAATGATAGAAATAACTGATGAATAACAAAACAGTTGGCAATAGGCAATGAATGCGGATTGAAAAAATCTGCTTGGTAAAAGGGAACGCATCATAGCAATTTATGGTGCGTTTTCCTAAGATGACAGGAGGAGAAAAGAGTGACAATCAGTAAAAAATCGATGAAATGGATTCCATGGATTTTAATTCTTCCGGTTGTGATTATCCGTGGTTTTACTACTTTATATCCGATTATAGTAACTTTGAAAAATAGTTTATTTGACGTAAAGGTTTTATCAGGAGTCAACAAATTTGTCGGACTGGCAAACTACGTTAATGTGTTTAAAGATCCCAAAGTGCAGACATCCATATCCTTTACCGTGGAATTTGTGGTTGTTTCCATGGTATTCCATGTGGTTTTAGGTGTGATCCTGGCTTTGATCCTGAATATGAAATTTAAGGGCAGAAGATTCTTAAGAACCATCGTACTGATCCCGTGGGCTATGCCGGCTGTTGTTATCGGTATGGCAGCAAAATGGGGATTCAACAACGATTACGGTCTGGTGAACGATTTTATAAGACGGTTTGTACCAAATTTTCAGTATGACTGGATGATCCACACCGGTTCCGCCAGAGCAGCGGTTATCGCCATGGACCTGTGGAAAGACCTTCCGTTCTTTGCAATCCTGGTATTGTCAGGACTTCAGTTTATTTCCGGTGATATCTACGAAGCTGCAAAGGTGGATGGGGCAAACGGAGTGCAGATCTTTTTCCGTATCACATTACCGTTGATCCTGAAAAATGTTATCACTTTATGTATTCCGTTTACACTTTGGAGACTGACAGCTTTCGACTTGGTATATGCTATGACTTCCGGTGGTCCTGGTGAGGATACATCCCTGATCGCATATAGAATTACCACAGAAGCATTTACCAATCTAAATGTGGGGTATGCATCTACACTGGCAGTTATGTTGTTCATTGTAATGGCGGTCTTTAGCTTTATCAACATCAAATTCATGAATAAACTGGCAGATTAGGAGGTATTGACATGCAGGATACTAATAAATATAAAGTATATAAAGCCATTACTGCAGTAGGCAAATGGCTGTTATTTGCAATCGTTTCCTTTTTGATCTTATTTCCGGTTCTGTGGATTTTCGTATCATCGATCACACCGCCAGGTGAATTGTTCAAGATGCCAATCGACTATATTCCGGATCACCCGACACTGGAAAGCTACAAATTCCTGATAGAGAACGTAGGACTTTTGGAAAAAATCGGAAACACAGTTCTGATCGTAGGTGTCACAATTGTGGTAAGTACTGTTATTTGTGCCATGGCGGCATATGGATTTTCAAGATTCAGAACAAAGGGGATCAGCATTGCCTTCGCGTTCATTATTGCAACAATGTTGATTCCGGAAGTTGTAACAGCAAGACCGTTGTATGATTTCATGAGAGCAGTAGGACTGTATGACACTTATCCGGGTCTGATCATTCTTTATATCAGTGCAGTCATTCCATTTACTGTATTGATCTTAAAGAACTTTGCATCAGAGATTCCGATTTCCCTGGAAGAAGCAGCAACCATCGACGGAGCGAATTTTGTCCAGAGATTATTCAAAGTGGTCTTACCGCTGATGAAACCTGCAATCGCTACAGTTTGTATCATTAACTTTATCACCTGTTTGAATAACTTCTTTACTCCATTGTATTACTCAAATAATATCCAGGTGCTGTCTGTTGCAATTGTACAGCTGCCACTGAGAGATAACATGTATGGTGTTCCGTGGGATCTGGTAAGTGCCATGGGTTGGATCATCCTGTTACCGATTATTATTTTCGTAGCAGTCTTTGAAAAACAGATTATGGATGGTATAATGGCAGGAGGAGTAAAAGCTTAATTGGTAATTGTTCATAGGAGTATTAACCTGTGAAACGAGTTCTTGTGAATGAAGTGAACAGTAATACAAAACCTGATATAATTTGCCAACCAGAAGGAGGATGTAACAATGTATAACGAATTTGGTGGAACTTTAAGTAATCTAGCATTAGCAAAACATAGAAAAAGCCGTGCAATCAATGCAGAAAATCCAAGAGGAGAAAAAGGAAAGGGAGGTATGGCAGCCAGTGATCTTGGACCATCCAGAAAGGGAAGCCCGTGTCTTAATGACATCGCAAGTGGTCAGACAGTGACACTGGCAGAAATCGAGGGACCTGGCGCAATCAATCATATCTGGATCACAGTGGATGCGAAAACCACAGACGCAGATTGCTTTGTACTGAGAGATCTGGTTCTTCGTATGTACTGGGATGATGAAGACGAACCGTCTGTAGAAAGTCCGCTGGGAGACTTTTTCTGCTGTGGGTTTGGTAGAGAATGCAATATAAATTCTATGCCGATCGCAGTAGTGCCAAGCAGAGGATTGAACTGTTATTTCCAGATGCCTTTCAGAAAAAAAGCAAGAATCACTCTGGAAAACCAGCATGTCAATTCAATTCCAGCATTCTTCTACCAGGTGGATTATTGCCTGTATGATGAGGGACTGCCGGAGGATATCGCTTACTTCCATGCACAGTGGAGAAGAGAAAAGATCACTCAGTTGCAGAAAGATTATGTAATCCTTGATAATGTCAAAGGAAAAGGTCACTATGTAGGTACTTATATGGCACTGACAACACTGGAGCGTTACTGGTGGGGTGAAGGTGAGGTTAAGTTCTATATCGACGGAGATGAAGAATATCCTACCATCTGCGGAACAGGAACAGAAGATTATTTCGGTGGTTCATGGAGCTTTGCTAAGCAGGTAGATGGTAAGACCGTGGAACAGAATTATTGTACACCTTATCTGGGATATCCATATTATTCTTCTCACGATGAGTTGATTCACAATTTCTATCACAATGACGATGTTATGCCGATGAGAGGTTTTTATCGCTGGCATATTCAGGATCCGATCTGTTTTGACGAGGATCTGAAAGTGACGATCCAGCAGATCGGTGTGGGCTACAGAGGATTATTTGAGAGACAGGATGATGTGGCAAGTGTGGCATACTGGTATCAGGCAGAACCACATAACAGCTTCCCGGAACTTCCTGGAAAAGAAGAACGCTGGCCTAGATAGGAGCAGAACTTGAAGAAGTATGTATTAGGTGCTTTTATTGGATTTTTGTTGCTGATGTCCGGATGCAGGGATCAACAGGATGGAGTCCATACAGATGATACGGATTTGCAGAAAGAAAAATTAACCATCATGCACGTAGATGCAGAATCTCCCGGATTCAGAAAATTTATAGAAAATGCAGAAAAAGAACTGAATCTTGAGATAGAGACGATAGCCTGCCCTGCAGATGCAGATGTGCGGCAGGCTAAAATCTCCACGATTCTGGAAGCCGGAGATTCTTCAATCGATATCTTCTCTGTCAATGATGAGATGATCAGTGAATTTAAATACAAAGATTATCTGAAACCATTGAACGATACGGTGATGACGAAAGAACTGTTATCCAGTTATCCGGAAAGTTATATGCAGAATGTAACGATGAAAGATGGTAAAGTTTATTCTGTCCCCTACCTTATGGATATTATGGTATTCTGGGTAAACCGGGAAGTCACAGGAGACCGGGAGATCCGGACGCAGGAAGATTTTGCTGCCTTTCTGAAAGAAAACCTGGGCAACGATGTCTACGGATATGGAGGAGCATGGGATCAGTCTTATGTGTACAATGAACTTTCGGAATTTGTAAATCTCTTCGGAGGAGACTATTACGACTGGGAGAATAAAAACACGAGAGAAGCACTCAGCTTTCTTCACGATCTGACAGCAAACGGAGAAGTTCCGATTTCACAGATCACAGACCGGTATGAACAAATTGAACAGAAATTTTTGGATGGAAAATACGGCAGTATTTTTATGTATAGCGGAGCCATAAACACTTTTGAATGTGCCGGAGCTTACAGAATGGAAAAAATCCAGGTGGCACCATTACCGGGATTTCGAAAGAATGCTACCAACATCGCTACATGGCAGTATGTGTTAAACAAGGCATCTGAGCATGAGAAAGCGGCAATAAAATTCCTGAAATATGCCGCAAGCAGAGAAGGAAATATTGCTTATGCAGAATGCATGAAACGTCTTCCGGCCAGACTTGATGTGATTCGTGAAGAAAAATTGGATATCCCAGGATTTCAGGTCTTTCAGGATTATGTGAATCATGTTGAATTGAAGGAACGTCCGTTTTCTTCAAATCCAATGAAGGATATCTCTAAGACCGGCATATTATTTCAACAATATGTGATGGATCAAATATCTCAGGATGAATTTTGTGAGAAAATGGAAGAAATGCAAAAAAATCAGAGATAGTTAAAGAAACAGAGCAAATCGAAAAAAACGATTTGCTCTGTTTCTTTGTTTGTACGGCAGCGCCACGAGGCATATTTTGGTCATTAAAGTGTATTGTACGAACAGATTACGTTGTGTCTACCGTGTCCCCATCTTATATTGATTGTGGGAATGCAAAAACGTTTATTTAGAATAAGCAAAGAATAACGATTAATGTTAGTTTTTACCTAAAATTTTTTCTTTAAATTCATCAAATGTCTCAATAGTAGTGCTCTGGCTCTCGAGCAGCCGATGACTTCCGTCCGGTAGGAGTTCCCACGCATCAAATGTTTTTTCCGAATGATCATGGATGAACTGGATATATTTGCCGGATGGAGTGTGGTAGATATCCTTCTTACTTATCTGGTTTAAATCTTTGACCTCTGCATCGCTCATCCTTATTTTCCTCTCTGTACTGATTCTGTAGATTTATCAAGTGCAAATATTTCCTCAATCGGGACTCCGAAATAGTCGGACATATCAAACATGAATTTTGCGGACGGACAGCATTCGCCTAACTCAACGCGGCGGATAGTGCGCGGATCATATCCGGTGTCCATGGCAAGCTGCTTTTGGGCGGTTACAACATACAGCGCTAACATGGGACTCATTAATAATTACATTTTACCGGTTATCGGAAAAACAGACGTAAGTTCCGTGAATAATCATTTTGTGGAGAAATTTTATAGAACCTTGAGCAATATGCCAGCGGTTGATGGCGCAAACAACAAAAAAAGCAAGGGAAATGTTTCTCCAAACACAATCTTTGAAATACATAAGATTCTCAGAAGCTGTTTTCGTCAAGCTGTAAAATGGGGAATCATGGAAAAAAATCCGGCGATAGATGCAACTCTTCCGAAACGTAATAAGAAAAAACGTGAAATATGGACAGCAGAGATGCTAATGCAGGCAATAGAGACAAACAGTTGTTATATTGTCATCAACAAGATTATTGAGCGTGTAAGTGTTGAGGCATTGGATTTCATGGACAGGAAAGATATTATTACGATTTTTCCTACGCAGAAAAGGAATAACACCACAGTTGTCGTGATGAAGACTCAGAAAACAGAAACAAGTAACAGAAAAGTGTATATTCCAAGTCATGTGGGAAAATGTCTGAAGGAGCTGAAAGCAGAGCAGGATCATACAAAGGAAATCCTTGGAAATGAATATAAGGATTATAACCTGGTGCTTGCCATGACTTTTGGTATGCCAATTGGCGCAAGCCATGTTCGTACCAAGATGAAGCAGATTATTAAAAAGGAAGGATTGCCGGATGTGGTATTTCACAGCCT
>ERZ780167.2762-NODE-2762-length-13363-cov-4.822738_pt1 | contig 13363 bp, 10 predicted proteins | sample MGYA00510982_ERZ780167 | MGnify/ENA primary metagenome ERZ780167 (study PRJEB29588, sample SAMEA2146107) | human gut metagenome | biome: human gut; feature: human-associated habitat; material: faeces | place: Denmark | collected 2008/2010 ... | reverse complement strand
GACATAAGAAAAAACTACCTCATTCTTGCAGGAAACCAAGGTAGTTATTTCAAAACTATAAATTTTCTCCAGGAGAACTCCTTATTGGGTGCTCTCTTTTCATCTATATTGTACCACATTGAATTGTTTTATCAATGGAAATACTAAAATAAATATTCCATTGATGGAAATAATATGGTGATATAATACCTTATTGTAGAGGACATGAAATGAATTTTAAAAGGGCATTAAATAAAGAACAGACGACATGTATCAATGGAATTTTTGTGTTGTTTGTGTTCTTATCACATTTTGGACAATATGAAACTATGCCATGGAATAATCTTTTATTGGCAATTGGACAACTCATGGTTGCACCATTCTTGTTTTATTCTGGGTATGGCATTATGGAACAGATTCAAAGAAGGGGTATTGTGTATATTGACAGCATGCCAAGAAAAAGAATATTGAAGTTTTATATTCACTTTTGCATGGCATTATGTATTTACTTGGCTTTGTCATTCTTATTAAGGAAAGAGTATTCCTTTGTTCGTATTATATTCTCATTTACGGCATTAAGTTCCATAGGAAATAGTAATTGGTATGTGTTTGCGATATTAGCTATGTATAGTATTGTATATATTTCGTTTAAACAATGTAAGAAACATAGCATGACTTCATGCGTACTGTTTACCATACTTTATATAATTTTGATGGATGTAATAAAGGATCAAGCTTGGTGGTACAATATCATTCTTTGTTATCCAGCAGGTATGATTCTATCTAAATATAAAGATCGTGTTTGTTCCATCATTCAAAAGCCAGTATTCTTTATTTTCTTGATGGTTTTCGCTTTTAGTTTATATTGTCTTCACTTACCAATACTCGCATATGAAATAATTTCGATTGCGTTTTGTTTCTTGATTGTAGATGTATGTGCATATAAAGAAATTAAAAATGTTTTGTTTCATTTCTTAGGTCAATATGTATTTGAAATCTATATACTTCAAAGAATTTCAATGAACTTGTTTGATCGATATTTAAATGACTGGATCTATTTAATAGTATGCATTTTTTCCACTTTAATTCTTGCCTATTACTTTAAAAAGCTAGAGACAAAAGTGGATGGGTTACATATTTTTAAAAATTTTAGTTGACAAAAAATAGCATTTTCCTGTATATTTTTTTGCGTACAAATCGTACAGAAATTGACCGCCTAGATATAGGCTAAGGCTACACGGACGGCCGGGTCAAATGCCGAAGACTTGTTGAAGAAGCAAGAACCGTATTTAGGGAATACGGAAGGGTGTTTACCCTTATTGATTGAGTTAAAAGCTCAGTTTTGTAAAGTTATGTGTAATATATACCTTATAAAATGGTCAATAAGCTGGAATTTCTGTAACGGAAAGTATGCAGGTAGATTGTGAAGATAGGTGTGTATTGCGCATCTATCTTTTTTATTTGTGAAAGGGGAATGAATTAAAAATGAAAAAGACATTGCAAGCAAGCCTTAGTGCAGTATTAGTGTTGAGTTTAGCTGGATGTAAATCTACAGCAGCTTCAGTATCTTCAACACAAAGTGCGCAAAACAACACTTTCTATCAAGAGGCTATTGATGCATATGTGAATGAAATTGATATGGATTATGCATATGATTTCACAAAAACATTATCATTGGATCCATCACTACATGACAATTCACTTGGTTTTAGAACAAGTGGATCTGATGCGGAACATAGAACTGCAGATTATCTTGCAGAAAAAATGAAAGAAATTGGTTTAAAGAATGTAGAAAAGATTCCAGTCACAGTTGATAAGTGGCAGTACAATGATGCTTCTTTAACAATTGATGGTACAGATATTGACTTGATGCCTGTGTCTTATATGGTTAACGGTACTGATGAAAAGGGTATTACAGCTGAAATCGTTGATTGTGGAACTGGTTTTGCGGAAGATTATGAAGATAAAGATGTTAAAGGAAAGATTGCATTAGTTGGTGTTGACCAATATAACGAATCTTGGATTGGCGGATATATTTATGAAGCATATGAACATGGAGCAAAGGCTTTAGTTACATATGACTTAGATGGCTATGGCAGATACAGTGATGATGACCATCAGATTCAGGATGTATGTGCTGAAGATGTTATGCCAACAGCAATCATTACAATGAGTGAATACAAGCAAATCAAAAAGGCATTGGATGCAGGTCATAACAAAGCAAATTTAGTCATTGACAGTGTCATGGAAGAAGGCAAGGGAACAAGCTACGATGTTGTTGGCTATATTCCTGGCAAGTCTCATGATCAGCAGATTATTTTTGCAGGTCATTATGACATGTATTTCACAGGTTTTCAGGATGACTGCAGTGCTATTGGCACAATCATGACGATGGCTAAAACAATGATTGATAGTGGCTATGTTCCTGAAAATGACATTGTTGTAGTAGCACATGGTGCAGAAGAATGGGGTGCAACAGGTACAGAATTTGACTGGACAAGGGGTGCATATGAACTCATTAACAATGTTCATCCTGAATGGGCAAGCAAGACATTAGCAATGTTCAACTTTGAATTGGATGCATTTGATGATGGTGGTGATACATTCATGATCACAAGTGTTCCTGAATATGCAACTTTAGTAAAGAACTTAGTTGATGAAGGTGTATTGGATGGTGCTGTAAAAGACTATGAAAAGGGTATTTCTGCAGAAACATTTGATACAACAACAATGGAAGATGGTATTTCTTATAGAGGTGCAGGTGTGCCTTACTTCTTGAATACAACTGATACATGTTCTGGTTCTACAAGTGAAGATGGTGAATATACATGGTCACAGTTACACTATCATACAGAATCTGATAATACAGATACATATAGTGAAAAAGTCATGAAGGCAAACATTGCGGTATTTGGAAGTATTGCGATTGCAATCGATCAGCTTCCAGCAATGACATTAGATATGCAGGCTACAATTGATGATCTTTCTGAAAGCTTCAATGAAGACTTGGCAGAAGAAGCAGGCGTTTCTAAAGAAGACTGGGAAAATGCACTTTCAGTATTCCAGAAAGAAGTTGATGCATTGAATGCTGAAGGTAAAGATATCAATGAGAGATATGTAAAGGCTGTATCTTCTAAGGCTGATGTAGAAGCAATCCAGGAAGAAGGAAAAGCTTACAACAAGAAAGTATTAGAGTTATTTAAGTATGTTCAGGATAACTTTATTGGTATTGTTTTCTCTAGTGATGTTGTGATGAAGCATGTTGGCTATCAGAATAACATTGAATACATGGATGAAGTCATTGATGATTTAAACGATAACAAGATAAGTGATGCATTAGATGTTGCATATCAGTTAAATGGTCTATGTGAATATAATTACTATTTATTCTCACCAAATGCTGCAGCTAAGATTGATGCGCATGCTGATAAAGCTGTTGATAATAACAAATGGTGGGGAAATGACAAGGGATTCTATTTCACAAATACAAAAGAAGCTACTGCTTCCTTACTCAAAAGGGAAGATGGAGATGATGTGAGTGAAGAAATCAAAGTTTATGAAGATGCTAGAGCACAACAGTTAAACTACTACAAAGATTCTCTTGAAAAAGAAATCCAGGCAATGGAGAAGATTGGTAAATAAGGTTATAATCCTGACTTTAGGAGTTGAAGATATGGATAAGAAAAATAAAGGTTTTACATTGGCTGAATGACTGGTGGTTGTGGCAATTATAGCTGTACTTGTAGCTATTTCAATTCCTATCTTTACATCTCAATTACATAAAGCAGAGGTGACAACGAACCAGGCAAACCTTAGAGTTTACTATGCTGAGATTCAGACGGATTATCTTCAAAAAGATAAATATAACAGTTTAGTTCCAGAAAATGATGGTGGTGTAAATAAAAACCATATTATTAGACATTTAGATGGAACAACAACGGAATTGAAAGCTGGCTTCTATGCGGTAGCTAAATTATCATCTGGTGGCTATCAAATATCATATTATTGTGATGACTACATGAAAGATTTTCATAAAGAATGCATGATAGTTATTGGATGATTCATTTAAAATAATTTCATAAACTGAGGAAATGTATTATCGTTCCTCAGTTTTTTGATTGATAGGGATAATATTTATGTGTAAAATTGAGTAACGATTATTGATCAGAATCAACAGAAGATTGATGGAAAAAACAACTTCAAGCTGGTGATACTGCTTTATCTGGCATGAACTATCCATTCCCAACTGTTATTACACAAAAAGATGGTGAAAGTCTTGTGAATGTGCATTATGGTGTCTGGCCATTTGATGGTGCATATTGGAAAAATGGTTCTACAGTAATGAATTTGTTTAGTAATCTTGATCAACAAGGTGTTTCTGTAAAACAGTTCAAAATCTTGAAGAATCAAGATACTTCCATTGAGGAAACATTCCAGAAAAGAACGCTGCAGATCACAGGTAATACAGAATATATTGAAACGGTTCAGCCTGCAGATATTACTATAGATGCTGATGGCAATTATCTTGTGACGATTCGTGCAAAGAAAGCAGGTGCAGTAAAAATTACTGCCAGCTGGCCTGATCAAAATAGAACAAAAGAAGTTTATTTTACATTGAGTATTACAGATGAATTCTCTATTGATACAAATGTATATATAGAAGAAGATACAGGATACTATTATTATGAATAAAAACGTACTTACAAGATCACAAAAGATTCTTTCTTATGGCTTTACATTAACAGAGATGTTATGTACGGTTCTTTTAGTGTCGCTTGTGAGTACAATGCTTGTGACTGGTGTACTTATGGGAAGCAAGCAGTATAATCGCTCCATTCGTATTTCAGAGGCACAGCAATTAAACTTAACAATTGAAACAATTCTGGCAAATGAATTAAAGTATTCAAATAGAATTGAAGAAGAAAATGGACAAGTGAAAAAGATTTATTCTACAACATATGTTTTGTCTAATGATTTAACTGCGATTTCTATTTTGAAAAATGATAAAGATGAAGCAGTCAGTGATGGGAAATATGGACAATTGTCATTCACGGATGGAACTTCATACAATCGTGTTTTGCCCAAAGGGTCGTATGCAAAGGAATTAGGTGTCAAGATTACCTCATTGACATATGATCAAAATCAAAAATGTTTCCACGTAGCAATGGATATAGGTACAGATAAAATTGGATCTTTGATTAGTGAAAACTTTGTGGTCAGAGCGTTAAATCCAGTAACAATCAATGGAGGAAATGCATGAAAAGAAGAATGACATTGATTGATTTGCTTGCTTTGATCTTGATTGTATGTGAAATTGTATTTCTTTGTATCGAAGGATATGACTGGATGAATATTCATGTGCGTCGAGGAAATGATGCAAACTATGTAAATACGTGTGAAAGTGTAGCGAAAGTGAATCGCTTGAATGGAATTCATTGTTCAGTCGATGGTTGTTTAAATGCAAATGAAGACTGCGTACATCATCATTCCAATGGATATATCGATTATTTTGACAGCGTATCTAATTCAATTGTTGCGCATAAAACAAAAGGGTATAACAGTTGTAAAAATCCAGAAGTGCAAGGAAAAGAGTATTCTGGTAATGCAGGAGAAATGATATTGGAAGTAATTGTTAAAGATGGAACAATCAGTGTACAGTGGACAGGAGGGAAGCAATGAGTATATATAAAGATACATTTCTAGCTGTCTATTGTATTGTGATAGCGTTTATCTTAGGCAGTGTATTTGGGAGTTTCTTGAATTGTGTCAGTGATCGTATCATTGCACATGAAAAATGGTGGACTGGCAGAAGCAAGTGTGATGCATGTGGACATACATTAGGTGTTTTGGATCTTTTTCCTGTTTTTTCTTATCTATTATTGAAGGGAAAATGCAGATATTGCGGTACAAGGCTGTCAAAGACATATGTATGCAGTGAAGCATTGCTTGGAATACTGTTTGTTATCATGGTAGCGTTACACGGAACGTTAGATTTGATACTGCTTCGAGATTTAGGATTTGTGACAGTGTTGTATGGGTTGTCATTATCAGATTTAAAATCTTATGAGATTCCAGATGGATTTATTCTTTTTGGAATCGTATGGTGGATATTGTTCAGCTTCTCTTTACAAGGTCTTGTAAGTGGATTTGTCATTGCGGCAAGTGTCCTGATGATATCGCTCATTACAGAAAAAGTATTAAAAAAAGAAGCAATGGGTGGCGGAGATATTAAATTATTCTTCGTTGTTGGACTGTATTTAGGAATGTTTGGAAGCTTGTTTAATTTAATATTAGCTTGTTTGATTGGCCTGGTATTTGTTGTGGGAATGAAAAAGAATAAAATTCCATTTGGACCATCCATCTCTATCGCAACATATATATTCTTGTTGTATGGGAATGAATTTATCAACTGGTATATGCATTTAATTGGAATGTGAGGAATAGAATATGAAGAAATCAATGTTAGGAATTGATATTGGAACAGGATCAATCAAACTTGTTACAAAGGATCAGTGTGTTTTGATTGATACGGCAGAGAATGTATTTGAAAATGATCACTTTATTGCTTTTGATGGAATGAGTGAAATTTTCAAGACAGCTGTGAAAGGACATGGCATCCGTAATAAAAAAGTATCTCTGATTCTTCCGGATGAAGATCTCTATTTTTCTAGAACAACATTACCATTAATGAGTGAAAAGCAATTGAAAGTAAATCTTCCATATGAATTCTCTAAAATTGTTGGAAAAGATGCAGATCAATATATTTATGACTACTCTTTGATTTCAAGAAATGATCATGAAATGGATCTTCTAGATGTGAAAGAAGCAAAAATGAGAAGCATGAAAAGCTATATTGAAGAACATAGTGATGCAAATCAAGGAGATGTTGCGGTATATAATAATCTGGCAAATGAAATTGATGCATTAGCAAATATACTTCAGCCAACTGCTTCAAATGTTTCCATTCAGTGGGCAGAACCATATTTACAGATACAATCGTTAGAAGAAATGCAGATATTACATGTACTGTTCCAAGTTATGTCATTGCGGAAAGTGTCATTGATCAAATTGTAAATCTACAATATAAATGTATTATTTCATCGTTATCCATTTCTGGCAGTGATACAATGAGCGTAAATACATCAGAAAGTGTTTCTGTCAGTATGACAGTAACATTCTTTGAAACAATTGATGGTGCAGTCAATATAAACGGATTAACAGAAGCACAGTGAGCAGGGGTTAAGGGGTTAATATATGAAAAATAAAAGATTAGGTGAAATGCTCGTTGATGCGGGTATATTAAGTGAAAAGCAGATTGAAGAAGCAATTGCACTTCAAAAAAATTCAGGCAAAAGATTAGGTACAATTTTATTAGAAAATCATTATATTAATGAAACACAATTGATTGAAGTATTGAGAATACAGTTAGGTATTGATTTCATTGATTTAAATAAAACAAAGATTGATCCATACATGGCTGGTGTTGTTTCAAAAGTCATTGCACAACAATATCGTGTTGTTGCGTTTCGAAAAGAAAAGAATGTGATTCTTTTAGCGATGAAAGATCCTCTGAATTTTAGAGCATTGGAAACAGTAAAACAGACTACTAAGTGTAAAGTTCGTCCATATATTGCATATTCTGAAGCAATTGACCGTGCTATTTCTGTATTGTATGAAAATGAAGGTGCGTCCATAGCGATTGCACAGATAGAAGCAGAAAAAGAATCAGAAATGACTGTAGAAGATCTTGCACAAAAGAAAGAACAAGATCAAAGCTCTTCAGAACCAACTGTAAAACTCGTAAACTCTATTTTAGAAAGAGAAATTGCTGAAAAGGCATCAGATATTCATATTGAATCAAGAGAAAATGATGTGCTTGTGCGTATTCGTGTTGATGGAAGACTCAATCGTATTCTGACGATTCCAAAATCTTTACAAGAATCAGTCATTTCTCGTTTGAAAGTCATGTCAGAAATGAATATTACAGAGCATCGTGTACCACAGGTTCTAAGAGAAATGAGTGGTGTAGGTGAAAAGAGTGGAGAACTTGTCGCAACACTGAAAACAATTGGTGATTATTATATAAATGAAACTGATTATGCAGTGAAATCTGCATTAGATAAGCTAGAACCAGCAATGCTTGTATTACTTGCGTTGTTTGGGAAATTTATTGTTGTAGCAATCTATTTACCAATGTTTACGATGTATAGTTTGATGTGAGGTGCAGTATGCCAGATTTAAAAAAGAATCCTACAAAAGAGGAAGCGACCGCTTTCGTGAAATCTTTGCGTCAAGTGTCGGAATTTGTACGTATCTTATCCAAAGATGAAATTGAAGGAAAACATCCTTTAACGGCTGATTTTAAGCAAAGCTATTGTTATCGTGCATTAAAAAAAGATAGTGCATGTGAAAATTGTATTTCTAAGATCGTCTTGGAAAATAAAAGTGATTCTACAAAGATTGAGTTTATTAATGGACAGTGCTATCAATTTTTTGCTCAATATATCATTGTAGAAGGGGTAGAATGCTCGATTGAGACTGCAGTTAAGATTAATGAAAAAGTATTAGTGGATTCCATTGGATATAAAGAGATTGTTGAAAAATACTCAGCAACATATGCAAGCATGTATACAGATCCTTTAACAGGTGTATATAATCGTGCATATTATGAAAAAGTAGAAAAGAATGTAAATACACCTGCAGGGATTGCGGTGATTGATATTGATGACTTCAAGTTATGTAATGATATCTACGGTCATAAAGCTGGAGATGTTGCTTTACAGACAGTAACGCAAATTATTCGAAATAATATTCGTAGTAATGATAAGATCATACGTATTGGTGGGGATGAAATCTTATTGATTCTGGATGGAATTCAAGAGGAAAGCTTTGAAAGAAAACTGGAAAGAATTCGCTCTCAAGTTCGTATGGCACGTGTGAAAGGATATAATAAGCTGCAATTATCAATTTCTATCGGTGCGGTGGTTTCGATGACAGAGACAAGAGAGGTATCCGTTACGAAAGCTGATCGATTGATGTATATTGCCAAATCTTCTAAGAATCGTGTTGTTTCTGAATGGAATGAAAATAAACAGATAACTAGTTCCTTGAATGAAAGAGATGACAATAAACCTCTTGTTCTTGTTGTTGATGATTCTGACATGAATCGTTTCCTTCTTTCGCAAATCTTACTGGACGATTACAATGTAATAGAAGCATGTGATGGTGTAGAAGCAACGCAAATCATTCAAGACCATTTCAAAGAACTTTCTATTGTTTTACTGGATATTGTAATGCCTAGAATGGATGGATTTGGTGTTCTGGAATTTATGAATGCGAATGATTTGATTCAGGATTTACCAGTCATTATGATTTCCAGTATGGATGAAGACAGTGCAATTCGTCGCTGCTATGAGTTAGGCATTTCTGATTATGTTCGTCGTCCTTTCTCTGCAGATGTTGTTGGAAAACGTGTGTATAATATCGTTCGTTTGTATCAAAGACAAAGAAATCTACAAAGAGAAATCCGAGAACAGGTAGAAGAAAGAGAAAAGAATTCTAGAGTCGTTACATCAATTATTTCTCACGTTGTTGAAAATCGTAATGGTGAAAGTGGACCGCATGTGATCCATGTAGAACAAATAACAGAAATTATTTTGAATCGTTTAACAGAATTAACTGACATGTATAAACTTTCTAAAGAAGATAAAAAACAGATTTCTTTAGCGAGTGCATTACATGATATTGGTAAAATTGGAATTGATGAAAAGATTTTGAATAAACCTGGAAAGTTGACAGAGGAAGAGTATGAAATCATGAAGACACATACAACCATTGGTGCAATCATGATTCATCAGGTGAAGATGGAAGAGGATGATACTCTCATTCAGTTTGCATATGAAATCTGCAGATGGCATCATGAAAAGTGGGATGGTAGAGGATATCCAGATGGATTAAAGCGAAACTATATTCCAATTTCTGCACAGGTTGTATCAATTGCTGATGTGTATGATGCTTTGGTGTCAGAAAGAGTATATAAAAAAGCTTATTCTCATGAAAAGGCAATAGAAATGATCATCAATGGAGAATGTGGTGAATTCAATCCGTTGTTAATACAATGTTTGAAAGATTGTTCAGATCGTATTCAATTGGTTGAATCAAAAAATTCTCGAAACCGCGTTAGATAGTTTTTTTTAAGAAACCAAAGGTGAATAAAATGGAACAAGATCAGATACTTTTAGAAATGTTTAATCAAGGGAAAAGAGCAATGTACGTTGTGCATGTTCTTTTAGATGAACATTCTCAACCTGTAGACTGGGTCTTTGTTTATGTAAATCAAATAGCAATGGAGTTATCTGGTTTTACAAGAGAAGATTTATACGAGAAAAAGTATTCTGAAGTATTCCCAAATCAAAAGAATAAGTGGCTGAAAAAGTATTCTGAGGCAGCATGGGATGGAAAGACTGTTGAACTAGAGGAATTCTCTGATGAGCTTGGGGCAATGATTCATCTGAAAATTACGCCTACACATCAGAAAGGATATTGTCTCTGTTATATTTCGGATACAAAAGATGACTTGATGTCTGCTTTAGAATATAGAGAAGATATTAATACAGAACAAAGAAGAACTGCATTATTAAATGCACTTTGTATTGATTATACAGATGTATATTTGTGTGATTTAAAAAAAGACACATTAGAAATACTCAAACAGGGAAATTATTCGCATAATAGCTTGTTGAATTCCACTCTAGAAGAAAAAGATTTAAATTCATATACAAAAAGATTCCAGTATTATTTTGATAATCTGATTGTTAGTGATAGAAAACAAGATTTCTGGCAATATATGCGCCCAGAAGTTTTGATGTACGAATTACGGAAACAAGACAGTTTACAATACCGCTATCAGACAATTCCTAATCCAGCAGGAAAAGAATATTTCAATATTAAAATTGTTCGTATGCATATAGATGAAGAGCGATTTCAGGTAGTCATTGGAATTCAGCCAATTGATGAAATCGTTCAAAAGGAAAATGAATATCAAATGCAATTGGAATATGCTTTGAAACAGCAGGAAGCTAGAACAGAAGTTATACAGTCACTTGCATCTCAATATCAGGAAATGGTTGTATTAGATTTTAAAGAAGATAAGTATTCTATCATTCATGGCCAGGAAAGTGGTTTTTATATTGCACAGCCAAAACAATCTTTGCAAAACCTGCATAACATATTGTTTGATAGAAATTTGAATGATGAATTCAAAAAACAAGAAGAAGTAAAAGCATTTTTTGATCTTACAACGCTGCAGAATCGATTGCGTTATAAAAATTTCATCAATATGGAAGTGAAATCTAGAAATAATCACTGGTATCGTGCAACGTATATTTCTAAGAAACGTGACGATAATGGAAAAGTTGCAGAAGTTTTGTTTGTTGTAAAAGATATTCATGAAGAAAAAAAGAAAGAATTAGAAGCAAAAGAAAAACTTGAAGAACAAGAGAAAGCCTTGCGTGATGCTTTACAGATGGCAGAAAATGCAAATAAAGCAAAAACAACATTCTTGAATAATATGTCTCATGATATTCGAACACCAATGAATGCAATCATTGGCTATACTGCTTTAGCAGCAACGCATATAGATAACAAAGACGCATTAAATAACTATTTAACAAAAATCAATATTTCTTCAAAGCATTTATTGAGTTTGATCAATGATGTGCTAGATATGAGTAGAATTGAAAATGGTGCTGTAAATATTGAATGTCATGAGGTTCATATCCCAGATATACTCCATGACTTGACAACAATTATTCAAGGCAGTATTCATTCAAAGCAGCTAGATCTTTGTATTGATACACAAGACATTGTTCATGAAGATGTCATTACAGATAAGCTGCGTTTAAACCAGATTTTATTGAATCTGACAGGGAATGCGATTAAATTCACGCAAGTCGGTGGTAGAATCAATATTCGCATCAAAGAAAACCCATGTGATGATCCAGGTTACGCATATTTTGAATTTACAGTAAAAGATAATGGGATTGGCATGTCAGAGGAATTTATAAAACATGTATTTGATTCCTTTTCTAGAGAACGTTCTTCTACAAATAGCGGAATAGAAGGTACTGGACTTGGCATGGCAATCACAAAGCATCTTGTAAATATGCTGGGTGGAACGATTCATGTGAATTCAAAAGAAGGAGAAGGCAGTGAATTTGTTGTTTGTCTAACAATGAAGATCAACGATACTGCATCTACTTATGAAACGATTTCTTCTTTGGCTGGTGCAAGAGTTCTTGTGGTGGATGATGATATTGATACGTGTATGAGCGTTAGTAAAATGCTTAGAGATATTCAAATGCGAGCAGACTGGACAACCTCTGGCAAAGAAGCTGTGGTTCGTTCTCAAGAAGCATATGAACAGTCTGAACCATTTGAAGTATTTATTATTGACTGGCTGATGCCTGATATGAATGGAATTGAAACGGCTCGAAGAATTCGTTCCAGTATGAAAAATGAAGTTCCAATTATTATTTTGAGTGCATATGATTACTCTGATATTGAACAGGAAGCTTTAGATGCAGGGGTAACTGCGTTTATTTCAAAACCAATATTTAAATCAGAATTGATTTCTGTGTTAAAAAATCCAAAAACTGTCAGAAAAAAGACGGATGAAATACTTCACAGTCATTATGAAGGAAAACATATCTTGCTTGCGGAAGATAATGAATTGAATCGTGAAATTGCTGAAGAAATGTTAAAAAATGCTGGTTTTATTGTGGATAGTGTCAATGATGGAATAGATGCAGTAGAAAGAATGAAAGATTTAGATGAAAATACGTATGATCTTATTTTGATGGATATTCAAATGCCTAAGATGGATGGATATACCGCAACAAAAGAAATTCGACATCTTTCAAACCGAAGAAAAGCAAATATTCCAATTGTTGCGATGACAGCGAATGCCTTTGAAGAAGATAAGAAAAAATCAATGGCAGCTGGTAGGAATGCACATTTATCAAAACCGGTAAATATCAAAAATCTAGTGGAAACATTGGATGGCATATTTAAAAATGATAAGTATCAATGAGAATGGGTCTATGATTCATTCTTTTTGCTAGAAAATAAAAAAGCATATGATCAAGAAACTGAATCATATGCTTTTATCATATGGTGGTTCCTGACGGGCTCGAACCGTCGACCCACTGATTAAGAGTCAGTTGCTCTACCAACTGAGCTAAGGAACCATGCTTTTTAACAGTGCTTAAATATAATACCAAGATACTGTGATTGTGTCAATAAAAAAATAAAAAAATTTCAAAAAAGAACGTTACTATTCACCGATAAATGAATAAATATAAAAGCTGTCAATAGCAGTTATCCA
>ERZ780167.2751-NODE-2751-length-13403-cov-3.765883_pt1 | contig 13403 bp, 8 predicted proteins | sample MGYA00510982_ERZ780167 | MGnify/ENA primary metagenome ERZ780167 (study PRJEB29588, sample SAMEA2146107) | human gut metagenome | biome: human gut; feature: human-associated habitat; material: faeces | place: Denmark | collected 2008/2010 ... | reverse complement strand
TTTACCAGGGAGCCAACCACTACGGCCGCTACCTGACGCACGGCAGCATGCAGCTGCTTGCAGACGGCGATCCCGTGAGCGCCTTCGGCAGCGGGTTCCGGCAGGAGGGCTGGGACTGGCGGCACATTCCCGGGACGACGGCGCTCAAAATCCCGATGGAGCGGATGAAGGCCGATATCCGGAACGTCGACACCGCGTCGGGCTACGAGGAGATGCTCCTCTCCGACGAGGCCTTCGCCGGAGGCGTCAGCCACAGGGGCCGCGACGGGGTGTTCGCGATGGAACTCCACGAGCACGACAAATACAACGGTTCGCTGCGGGCGCGCAAGTCGTGGTTTTTCTTCGACAACCGCATCGTCTGTATGGGTTCCGACATCGAAAACAAGGCCGAGGGCGGTGTGCATACGACGCTGTTCCAGAATTTTCTGGCGGACGGGGCCGATCCGCTCGTCGTGAACGGCGAGGCGGTGACGCAGTTCCCCTACCGGGCCGAACTTGCGGGCGGCGCCGTCCTGCGCGACAACCTGCGCAACGCTTACTTCGTGCCGAAAGGTAGGGTAGTCGTTTCGAAATCACTTCAGCGTTCGCTCGACGAGGAGACCGACGCCCCGACGCAGAACAATTTCGCAACGGCGTGGATAGATCACGGCAGCGGGTCCGTCAGCGGCGGCGGGTACGAATACATGCTGGCCGTGCACGCTTCGGACGAAGAGGCGGCCCGCTACGCGCGGGAACTTCCCTACGAGGTGCTGCGCCGCGACGCCTCGGCGCATATCCTGCGCGACAGGCTGTCGGGCATTACGGGCTATGCCCTTTTTGCGGCCGGTAAGGTGGGCGAGGGGTTGCTGGAAAGCGTTTCGCTGCCTTCGCTGGTGATGATCGGCGGGGATGGCGAAGGGCTGACGGTGAGCGCTGCGGACCCCGACCTGCGTTTCTACGAGGGGCCGAGCGACGAGGTGTTCGATGCCGACGGCAGGCGCGCCGAGCGGAGCGTCTACTCCCGCAAGTGGATCGACAATCCCTCGGGAGAGTCGCAGCTGAAGGTCGTGATCCGCGGCCGCTGGCAGTCCGCAGACGATAGACCGGAGTGCCGGATCGAACCCGCGGGCGAAAACACCGTTTTGATCTTCACGTGCCGCGAAGGTGCGACGCGCGAAGTGAACCTGATTGAAATGAAATAAGACACGATGTTGAAAATTAGAATTGCAATTCCGTTTGCGGGCCTCGCCCTGACGGCCTGCGGGCAGTCGGAGGCCGGGCGCCCCAACGTGATCTACGTATTTCCGGACCAGTATCGCAACTCCTCGCTGGGGTTCTGGAGCGATCCGGAGTTCGCCGCCGAGGTGGGGTGGAAGGGCGATCCGGTCGCAACGCCCAACCTCGACCGCTTCGCCCGCGAAGCCACGGTGCTGACCGAGGCGGTGAGCAATTTCCCCGTGAGCAGCCCCCACCGGGGCATGTTGCTTTCGGGCATGTATCCCGAGCGGAACGGCGTGGTGCTGAACTGCATGTCGGAGCGTCCCGAAAGTTCGCTGCGCGAGGACGCCGAGTGTATCGGCGACGTCTTCTCGGCGGCGGGCTACGACTGCGCCTACATCGGCAAGCTGCACGCCGACTTCCCGACGAAGAACAACCCCCAGCGTCCGGGAACCTACGTCAGCGACGCTGTTCCCGAGTGGGACGCCTACACGCCGCCCGAACGCCGCCACGGGTTCAACTACTGGTACTCCTACGGCACCTACGACGTGCACAAGCATCCCCATTACTGGGATACCGACGGCAACCGTCACGATGTCGACGAGTGGTCGCCGCGGCACGAAGTTTCGAAAGCCATCGAATATATCGAAAACAAGGGCGGCGTGCGCGATCCGGGAAAACCGTTCCTGATGATGATCGGCATGAATCCGCCGCATTCGCCTTACGCTTCGACCGACGACTGCGACCTGGAGGGGTATGAACGTTACAAGGACAAGTCGCTGACCGAGCTGCTCGTGCGCGACAACGCCGACACGACGATGGCCAAGGCCGCCGCCGTGCGTTACTATTTCGCCAACGTGAGCGGTATCGACCGTGAGTTCGGCCGCCTGCTCGCTGCGCTGGACAAGGCGGGGCTTACGGAAAACACGATCGTGGTCTTCGCTTCGGACCACGGCGAGACGATGACCAGCCATTCGACCGACGACCCCAAGAACTCGATCTGGCGCGAGTCGCTGAACATTCCCTTTCTGGTGCGCTATCCGGGGCGGGTGCCGCACCGTGTGGACGATCTGCTGCTCTCGACGCCCGACATCATGCCGACGCTGCTGGGGCTGGCGGGCCCCGGGGAGCGGGTTCCCGCGAGTGTCGAGGGGTGCGACTACTCGGCCGTGCTGCGGCAGGACGCCGTGCAGCCCGAACGCCCGCGCGCTGCCCTTTACATGCGCAACCTCGACGGCGGGCGCGATGCCGACGGCCTGGTCCGCGGCTTCTTCGCCCAGGCGCGCGGCGTGAAGACCGCAACGCATACGATGGAGCTGCGCATCGGCCGCGACGGGACGCTCGAACGCGTGCTGATGTTCGACGATGCGGCCGATCCCTACCAGCTGCACAACCTCGCGCCGGAGGAGCATCCCGCGCTGTTCGCCGCGCTGTGCCGCGAACTGGCCGTGTTGCTGCGCGACAACGACGACGTGTGGTTCCGCGAGGGCGTCTTGTCCGACGTGGTTCCCTATGATACGAATAACTAACAATCAATCGGATATGAATAAATTGTTTTTGTGGATTGCAGCGGCCTCGGCTTTTGTGCTGCAATCGTGTGAGAACACCGACGGCATCCGCGACGAGATCGGGAGCCTGCGCGATCGGGTGATTGCGCTGGAGGCGAAGATCGGCAGCGTGAACACCTCCATCGTGGCGCTCCACAAGTTGATGGACGAGTCGACGATCATCGTCGGGATCGAACCCAACGCAAAGGGGTACGAGATCGAGTTGAGCGACGGAACCCGGCTGCCCGTCATCCTCGGTGAGAAGATCGAGGCGCTGGTTCCCGTCATGGGCATCGACGCCGAGGGCTACTGGACCGTGAGCCTCGACGGCGGAGCCACTTCCGAGCGGCTGAAGGTCGGCGGAGAGTACGTTTCGGCATGGCCCGTTTCGGGCGGCGACCATAAGCCCGGCGCCGAGGGCGTCACCCCGCAGCTGAAGGTTTCGGCCGACGGGGAGTGGCTCGTGAGCCTCGACGGCGGGGCGACCTACGCGCCGCTTTTGCAAAACGGACAGCCGGTCAATGCCTTGGGGGATAAAGTCGTCGTCAGTTACAGTTCGGCTTTCAAGTCGGTGACTTACGACGCGACGACCGGACTTTTGGCGGTCGAACTGCTCGACGGCGAAAAACTCACGCTTCCCGTCTTCGACGATTTCGGACTGACGGTGACGGCTTCCGACAACGAGACTTTCCGCCTCGGGGAGACCCGGGCTTTCGAGGTCGTGCAGAACAACGTCGCCGAGGCGGTGATCGACGCGCCTGCGGGCTGGACGGCCGTGCTTGGCGAGACGACGCTGACGGTCAAGGCTCCCGCGACGTTCGACGCCGCTTCGCAGCAGGCGGCGGTCTCGGTGACGGTCTATTCGGACAGGAAATACCGGAAACTCGTCACGCTGAACGTGACGCTGCTCGACGAGCAGGTGGATGCCAACGCCGCTCTGGCATGGCGGAATTTTAAGGCCGGAACTGCGGATAACGTCCTGCTCGATTATTCGTATGCCGGTTACAAGCACGGCGAGGAGGCTCCGGCCGATGTCTGGGGACTGGGCTACAAGGTTTACAACGTCGTCGACTACGGCGCCGATCCCACGGGCGTCAGGTCCTCGCGCGGGGCGTTGACTGCGCTGCTCAAGGAGCTGAAACTTTCCGGGCGGAGCGATGCGGGGGCGAACCTCGCGAATGCCAATGCCCGGGCGGTGATCTATTTCCCCGAGGGGCGTTTCGTCCTCCACAACGACGACGACAACGTGGTGGACCCAACCTCCGCCAACCAGAAATACACCGATTCGAAGGGAAACAACCGCAGCGAGGAGATTTTCATCCGCGGGGGGTATTTCGTGCTCAAGGGCGCGGGCCGCGGCAAGACGACGCTCGTCATGGACACGCCCAACCTGCCGAACAACTCGGAGCAGATGTGGTCGTCGCCCATGATGATCAATATCAAGCACAATTCGGGACTTTCGGACCTCACGACGGTGACGGGCGACGCCGCACGCGGCACGTTCTCGGTGGAGGTGGCTTCGGCGGCCGGCATCGGGAAGGGCGACTGGGTGTGCCTTTCGCTTTCGAACAACGACCCGACGCTGGTGGCGCAGGAGCTGGCGCCGCACCGGGTCGAGGGAAACATGACCGATATTCAGACCATTACGGTCGAGGACTATCACCAGGTGGCTTCCGTAAGCGGCAACCGCGTGACCTTCGCCGAACCGATCATGTACGCCGTGGAGGCCAAATGGGGCTGGAAAATCCGCAAATACCCCCATTATGAACATGTCGGTGTCGAGGACCTCACGTTCGAGGGTCGCTCGAAGGAGAACTTCGGCCACCACGCTTCGTGGGAGGACGACGGGGCTTACAAGCCGCTCAACATGATGCGTCTGACCGATTCGTGGATTCGCCGCGTCGATTTCAGGGGCGTCAGCGAGGCGTTGTCGATCGTGTCGAGCGCCAACTGCTCGGCCTACGACATCGAGATCAGCGGCAACCGCGGCCACTCGGGCGTGCGCTCGCAGTCCTCGTCGCGCATCTTCATCGGCAAGGTCTGCGACCGCAGCCGCGGGCAGGCTGTCTCGCCGCCCTATACGAGCACGGGGTATTTCGAAAACGCCGGACAGTACCACGCCTCGGGTGTGTCGAACACCTCGCTGGGGGCCGTGCTGTGGAACAACACGTGGGGTGACGACGCCTTCTTCGAGTCGCACTCCAGGCAGCCGCGCGCCACGCTCGTCGACCGCTGCACGGGCGGATTCGTGCAATGGCGTTTCGGCGGCGACGAAACCAACGTGCCCAACCACCTGGGCGACCTGACGATCTGGAATCTGAACGCCACGCGTGCGGCGCACGATTTCGGGGCCGAACCGTTCAAGTGGTGGCTCTCCTCGGACAAGTGGTGGAAGACCATGCCGCCGATCATCGTCGGATTCCACGGCGCGGCGGTCACCTTCGACGAGAGCGCCGAACAGGTGAAATACCTCGAAAGCAACGGCGCGGCCGTCGAGCCGCTGTCGCTCTACGAAGCGCAGCTGCGCCAGCGGTTAGGGTATGTCCCCGCATGGCTCAATTCATTGAAATAGAATAAAAAACCAAACATATTATGAAAAAGTATCTGATCCTGATCTTCGTCGCGCTGGCTGCGGTTTTCCAGTCGTGCGACAACAACGACGACCTGTGGGATGCGATCGACGACCTGAAGAGCCGCGTGCAGGCGCTCGAAACGCAGGTCGACGCGCTGAACGGCAACATCGAGGCGTTGCAGAAACTCTACGGCGGCGCCACGATCTCCAAGGTCGAGACCTCCGATGGCAAATATCTCATCACGCTGACCAACGGCGAGACCATCGAACTGGTGCAGGGCAGCGAGGCCGAGGCCGTGATTCCGATCGTCTCGATCAACGACAAGGGCGAGTGGCAGGTGTCGACCGACAACGGAGCCACGTTCACCTCGCTCGGCGTGAAGGCCGTGGCCGAGGACGGCACGACGCCCCGGTTCCGCATCGACGAGGCCACCGGCTACTGGCAGGTGAGCTACGACGGCGGCACCTCCTTCGAAAATGTGAAGGACACCAAGGGCCAGCCCGTCAAGGCCATCGGCTCGGGTACGGTGACCGACAAGTTCTTCGAGGAGGTGAAGGTCGACGGCGGCGACCTCTATATCAGGCTGCTCGGCGGCGAGGAACTGCGCATTCCGATCGTGAGCGATTTCTTCTGCCGGATCGTCACGCCGACCGAGGGTGTGCAGACGTTCGACGCCGGGGCCACCAAACGTTTCGTGGTGGAGATCCGAGGTGTCGAGCAGGTGAAACTGTCGGCTCCCGAGGGCTGGTCGGCACGCCTGACCGATGCCGTGGATGAGAGGGCCGAACTGATCGTGACGGCCCCCGCAGCCGTGACCCGCGCCACGGCCGACACGTCGAAGGACGTGGCGATCGAGGCCTTTGCGGCCGGCGGGCTTTCGACGGTGGCCAAAATCCAGGTTGAGAGCACCGGAACGGCTCCCGCCGCCGCTCCGACGGTTGCGGTGACCAACTCCGCGACGGTCGAACCCACGCAGTCGGCGCTGACCTTCGACGTTGCGCCCTCGGCCAATGCCGACGGCTGGAAATACCTCTGCCTCAAATCGACGGAAACGGCTCCCGACGCCGCCAGGGTTCTTGCCGAAGGCACGGCCGGTACGGGTACGGGCGTGACGGTCGGGAATCTCGAAGCCAATACGGCCTATACGATCTACGTGGTCGCCTATGCCGGCGATCTGACGAGCGAGGTGGCAAGCGTCGGGAACACGACGGCGGAGGCTCCCGTTACCGCCGAGGCGGACTACTACCAGGATTATCAGGACGGGAAAGACATCGCGCTGGGCGACCTGACGATCAATAAGACGGTCTATCCGGAAGCGCAGCTGCTCAAGCCCTCCGAACTGACCGCTGCGATCATTACGGCCGGAGGTTTGATTTTCGTCGACAACTCCGATGCTGCCGATCTGTCGTTCACGATTTCGGGCGCGTCGATCAATATGGGCGACATCGTGCTGATCGGCCGTTATCCCGAACGTGCGCAGGCGACGATCTCCGGGCCGGAACTGCGTTGCAAGTACAATGCGGCTTTCAAGAACCTGCATATCGCGGCTTCGGGCAATTACAACCTCTTTACGACGACCAATGCCACCTATGATCCGACGCTGCATGTCGAGGATTGTACCGTGGATGCTGCCTACAATGTGGTTTACGATTCGCACAATACGCAGAATTTCAAGAGTGTCTATTTCGGGAATTCGATTGTGAAGATGACCGTCGCCAACAAGCCGTTCTATTCGACCAAGGCGAAGGACGCGCATACGCAGCAGTTGATTCGTCTGGATAACAACGTATTTTATGCCGAAACGCCTTTGCAGAACTACCTGATCAACTGCGGGGACAGGTCGCAGGCATTCCAGACGCCCCGGCTTCAGGTCGAGGTGACGAACAATACGATTTATAACATTTACCAGCCGAACATTATGATCCGGGCTTATGTCCTCGCAGGGCTGACCGTGACCAAGAATGTCGGGTATTATACCGGTGTTACCGCGAAAAATTATCTGACGGGTGTGTATGACACGGCTGGATTTACGGCTGACAAGGCGGAGGTAACCTATAATTACCTCTACACCGCGCCGGTCAGCGATACGAATTTCTGGTCGGCGAAGCATACCGGAAGCTACACGCCTGCAAACAACCAGATGGGCGACGGCGTGGAAGCTCCGTTCTCTTCGATGGATGCGGCGAAGGGGTATTTCCCGGTCGACGCTTCGGTGGTGAAGACGGGTGCAGGAGCGACCTACGACACGAAGGCGTGGTTCAAGACGGAGTAATTCCGGCTTGCCGTAACGAAAAACTCCGGCCCGCATTTTCGCAGGCCGGAGTTTTTTTCGTTGAGCCGAAGAGGCGGATCAGCCGATCCAGCTTGTCAGAATCTTCATGCCGCCGTCGGGCGTGAAGGCGAGCGAACGGGCCGAAGCCGGAATCAGGACCGTTTCGCCCTGGTGCACCGGAACCGCTGCGCCGCTGTCGTCGGTGAGCGTACCGCGGCCCTCGATGCAAATCGCCACGACGAACGAGTCGAGCGACGCGAGGTCGAGCGTCTCGGGGCGGGTCAGATCGTAGAGCGACGTGGTGAAATAAGGGCACGACACCAGCTCCACGCGCGTGTCCTGCGCCGGCTCGTAATGCGTCCGGTAATCGGGCAGCACGGTGTAGTCGATGGCGCCCTTCGCCAGTTCGGTGTGCAGTTCGCGGGTGTTGCCGTTGGCATCGCGGCGGTTGAAATCGTAGATGCGGTAGGTGATGTTCGAGGTCTGCTGGATTTCGGCGATGAACGACCCCGCGCCGATCGAGTGCACACGTCCCGCGGGCAGGAAGAATACGTCGCCCGGTGCGATCTTGTAGTCGGCCAGGATGTCCGTGATGGTGTTGTCCCCGACGCTGGCCTCGTACTCGGCCGGCGTTACCTGCTTCGAGAAGCCCGAACGCAGGTGCGCGTCCTTATCCGCCGACACCACGTACCACATTTCGGTCTTGCCCTTGGATTTGTGGCGTTCCCATGCCAGCTCGTCGTTCGGGTGCACCTGGATCGAGAGGTCCTGCCGGGCGTCGATGAACTTGATCAGCAGTGGGAACTCCTCGCCGAAACGCCCGTAGTTGGCTTTGCCCAACAGCGCCGCGCCGTGACGGGCGATCAGTTCCGGGAGCGATGTCCCGGCTTCGGGGCCTTCGGCGACGACGGACTCGTTGTCCTTGACGCCCGAAAGCTCCCAGCTTTCGCCGATGTTGCGCTGGTCGGTGGCGATTCCCTTGTAAGGGGCGATCTTCTCGCCGCCCCAGATCAGGGATTTCAGAATCGGTTGAAATTTATACATGGTCGATCTATTTTATGCGTTTTCCGTGTCGAGCTGGCTCAAGGCGAAAGCGTATGCTCCGACCGAAATGGCCTGGCTCGCGCCGAGTTTCGAAATGGTCACGCCGATGCGTTTCTGCGGGTCGTAGGCCACGTAGCGGTCCGTGCCGTAGACTTTCAGGGGCCGCTGCGCGCCCTTGGCGAATTCGCGGAACTCCGTCTCGTCGTCCAGATCGTAAACCTTCATCTGCACGCGGTTCAACTCGTTGCCGTTGAGCTGGTGCATCTTCGAACGCAGCTCGTTCAGCAGGCTGGGCATGATCCATTTGCGGGCCGCCGTGATGCCGCCGCCGATGACGATCAGGCCGTCCACCAGCGTCACGGCCGTAGCCATGGCGTCGCCGGCGATCTCGCCCATTTCGGCAAAAGCCTTCTTCGCGGCCTCGACATCTCCCGGGCGTTTACCCTCGGCGATTTCGCAGATATCTTTCGGTTCGAAGGTGTGGTTCACGTCGCCCGAAGCTTCGCCGTAGACGCGTTTCACGGCACGGATCGACGCCCCGTCCTCGACGATGATTTCGGGCATTTTCTTGTGACGCAGGCAGAACGTCTCGACGCATGAGTTGTCGCCGCGGTTCAGCCGGTTGTCGATCACAAGGCCCACGCCGAGTCCCGTGCCGAAGGTGTAGCCGACGAGGTTTTTGTATTTCTTCGGGCTTCCCAGCGCTTCGAGCCGGGCGTTGACCTCGGGCAGGGCGCCTCCCAGCGCCTCGCCGTAGGCGAACAGGTCGCCGTCGTTGTTGATGTATACCGGGATGCCGAATTTCGCTTCGAGGAACGGACCCAGCGCCACGCCTTCGCGGAACGACGGGAAGTTGGGCAGATAACCGCCGATGATGCCGTTCGGATAGTCGGCCGGGCCGGGGAATGCAAAACTGATGGCTACGGGTTTTTCGGACAGACGGTCGATGACGGCCTGGAACCCTTCGACCATTGTCGCGAGGCATTTGTCGAGGTTCTCGGCATGCGACGGGAGGGTGATCGGCTCCACAATGAATTTGTTGGCCTGCATGGCGCCGAAAACGAGGTTCGTGCCGCCGGCGTCGAGGGTGATGACCACCCGGTTGTCATGGCTGTACATATTGAGTAGTTTTGTTTGGATTGTCGGTGTTCCGGCAGGCAAAGATACATAAAAATTGAACGGGTGCAAAACCGAATTGCGCGAAAAAGGCCGGCGACTGCTGCCGCCGGCCTTTTTCAGGACCTTGCCTTGTGTCAGTTGTTTTCGGGACGCAGCTTGCGCACGACGGCGCCGGTCTGCCACATCTCGCTTTCGCGCATCTCGCGCAGCTCCTCGTTGAGCTTCTCGCGGTAGTCGGGTTTGCTGTTCAGGTCGATCGAACGCTGGGCCTCGTTGCCGGTGGCCACCTCCCTGTACAGCTCTTCGAAGACGGGCTTCGTGGCGTCGCGGAACTTCTTCCACCAGTCCAGCGCGCCGCGCTGGGCCGTGGTCGAACAGTTGGCGTACATCCAGTCCATGCCGTTCTCCGAGACCAGCGGCATGAGCGACTGGGTCAGCTCCTCGACCGTTTCGTTGAAGGCCTCCGAGGGGGTGTGGCCGTTGGCGCGCAGCGTGTCGTACTGGGCGGCGAAGATGCCCTGGATGGCGCCCATCAGCGTGCCGCGCTCGCCCGTGAGGTCGGAGTAGACCTCGCGCTTGAAGTCGGTTTCGAACAGGTAGCCCGAACCCACGCCGATGCCCAGCGCCACGACGCGTTCGAAGGCGCGGCCCGTGGCGTCCTGGAACACCGCATAGCTCGAATTGAGTCCGCGGCCCTGGAGGAACATGCGCCGCAGCGAGGTTCCCGAGCCTTTCGGGGCGATCAGGATCACGTCCACGTCGGCCGGGGGCACGATGCCCGTGCGCTCCTTGTAGGTGATGCCGAAGCCGTGGGAGAAATAGAGGGCCTTGCCCGGCGTGAGGTGCTTTTTGATTGAAGGCCATACGGCGATCTGCCCGGCGTCGGAGAGCAGGTACTGGATGATCGTGGCGCGCTCGGCGGCCTCCTCGATGCCGAAAAGCGTCTGGCCCGGCACCCAGCCGTCGGCTACGGCCTTGTCCCAGCTCGCGGAGCCTTCGCGCTGGCCCACGATGACCCTGAATCCGTTGTCGCGCAGGTTGAGCGACTGTCCGGGGCCTTGCACGCCGTAGCCGATGACGGCGATGGTCTCGTCCTTGAGTGTTTCGAGCGCTTTTTCCAGAGGAAATTCCTCGCGGGTTACGACGTTCTCTTCGACGCCGCCGAAATTGATCTTTGCCATGGTTTTCGTGATTTTTAGTTTGTTATATGTTCTGAAAGTTATTTTTCGCTTTTGCTCCCTTCTTCATCGGATTCGGCCCTTAAACGGTCGATTTCTTCAAGGTACTCGTTCAGCAGCTCGCGCCGCGACTTGATGATGGCCACCGTGCCGCTGCGCACGAACTGCTGTACGCCGTAGGGTTGCAGCAGGCGGAACAACGCCTGCGTGTCGGCCTTGTGGCCGGTTTTCTCGACGACGATGTAGTCCTCGTCGATCTCCAGAATGCGGACGTTGTGTTCCCTGACGAGTTGTTCGACGCCCCGGCTGCGGGTCACCTTGTAGAGGGCGATCTCCTGCTGCACGACCTCGTCGGGGGTGTAGACGAAGGTCTTCAGCACGTCGATCTTCTTCTCGACCTGCCGCACGAGTTTGTCGACCTGATCGGGTGTGGTGCGGACCACGATGGTGAATTTGTGGATGCCCTGCAACGCCGATTCCGAGGTCGTGAGGCTCTCGATGTTCACGTCGCGGCAGGTGAAGACGGTGGTGATCTGGCTCAGCAGGCCCACCTTGTTCTCCGAAAACACGGTGATGATGTATTCCTGTTCCATACGCTGTTTCGTTTTATTCGAACCGGATTTCCGATACCGGGGCGCCCGCCGGGACCATCGGGAAAATGTTCTCTTCGCCCTCGACGCGCACCTCCAGCAGGAAGGCGCCTTCGGAGGCCTTCATGGCGGCGATGGCCTCGTCGAGTTCCTCGCGCCGTTCGACGCAGCGGTACGAAAGGCCGTTGCCGCGGGCGATCAGCCCGAAATCGGGGTTGACCATCTCCGTAAAGGAGTAGCGGCGGTCGTAGAACAGCTCCTGCCATTGGCGCACCATGCCGAGGAACGAGTTGTTCAGCAGGACGATTTTCACGGGGATCTTCGACTGGAAGATCGTGCCCAGCTCCTGAATGGTCATTTGCAGGCCGCCGTCGCCGGCGAAAAGGACGACTTCGCGGTCGGGGGCGCCCAACTTGGCCCCGATGGCCGCCGGAAGTCCGAATCCCATCGTGCCGAGACCGCCCGAGGTGACCACGCTGCGCGTGCGGCGGAATCCGAAATAGCGTGCGGCGTTCATCTGCTGCTGGCCTACGTCGGTCACCAGCACTGCGTCGTTGCGGTAAGCCCGGGCCACGGCGGCGACCGCCTCGCCCATGCGGATACGCCCCTCGGCGGGATGCACGGCCTTGCGGATGACGGCTTCGTATTCGATCTGGTCGCAGGCGCGGAATCCGGCGATCCATTGGCTGTGGTCGCGTTTGCGGATACGCTCGGTGATGAGCGGCAGGGAGCGTTTCACATCGCCCACGACCGCCACGTCGGCCGGGATGATCTTGCCGATCTCCGCGGGGTCGATCTCCAGGTGGATCACCTTGGCGTTGGCGCCGAAATGCGCGGGATTCCCCGTCACGCGGTCGTCGAAACGCATGCCCACGGCCACGAGCAGGTCGCACTCCTGATTCTTGATGTTGGGTCCGTAGTTGCCGTGCATGCCCAGCATGCCCACGTTTTGCGGATGGTCGGTCGGCAGGGCCGAGAGACCCAGCAGGGTCGAGGCGGCGGGCATGCCGCTCTTGTCGAGCAGTGCCCGCAGCTCGGCTTCGGCGTTGCCCAGGATGACGCCCTGGCCCACCATGACCAGCGGACGGCGGGCCTGGTCGATCAGCCGTGCGGCTTCGGCGATGCGTTCCGCGTCGGGTGCGGGCGCGGGGAGGTAACTGCGGATCGAGGTGATTTTTTCGTAGCGGAACGGAGCTGTTCCGCATTGTGCGTCCTTGGTGATGTCGACCACGACGGGACCCGGACGGCCCGAGCGGGCGATGTAGAAGGCCTTGGCGATGGCCGCGGGAATGTCCTCGGTGCGCTTGACCTGGCAGTTCCACTTGGTGACGGCCTGCGTGATGCCGACGAAATTGGTCTCCTGAAAGGCGTCGGTGCCCAGCAGCGCGGAGCCGACCTGTCCGGTGACGAGCACCAGCGGCGTGGAGTCCATCAGCGCGTCGGCCAGCCCCGTCACGGTGTTCGTGGCGCCGGGACCCGAGGTCACCAGACAGACCCCGACGCGGCCGCTGACGCGGGCATAGCCCTGTGCGGCGTGCACGGCGCTCTGCTCGTGGCGCACGAGGATGTGGCGCAGGCGGTCGCGGTAGTCGTAAAGCGCGTCGTAGACGGGGATGATCGCGCCTCCGGGATAGCCGAAAACGGTTTCGACGCCCTCTTGGAGAAACGATTCGATCAGGGCCTTCGATCCCGTCATCGAGGGATCGGAGGCCGCGCGTCGCTCTTCGGGACGGAGTGTTTGAGAGGTATTCATTGCGGGTCCGTTTTTTTATTCTTCGTTATCGTCGACGATACGTACGGCGCCTTTGTCGGCCGAGCTGACCAGCCGGGCATAGGCGCGCAGCGACGCCGGAACGCGGCGGTCGCGGCCGGCGGGGCGGAAG
>ERZ780167.2747-NODE-2747-length-13417-cov-3.810507_pt1 | contig 13417 bp, 13 predicted proteins | sample MGYA00510982_ERZ780167 | MGnify/ENA primary metagenome ERZ780167 (study PRJEB29588, sample SAMEA2146107) | human gut metagenome | biome: human gut; feature: human-associated habitat; material: faeces | place: Denmark | collected 2008/2010 ... | reverse complement strand
TCCGCATCATCCCCGCCCCGTACCCCGCCATGCAGATGGTCATGCCTGTGGGCGGCTTCCTCGTGCTGGGCTGTGTCATTGCCGCGTCCCAGTGGCTTGTAAAGCATCTGGAAATGAAGAATAAGAAGAAGGAGGCGGCGAAATAATGCAAGCGATTCTCGGTATTATTCTCAGCGCCATTCTCAGTGAGAACTTCATTCTGGTCAAGTTCTACGGCATCTGCCCCTTCATGGGCGTCTCCAAGAAAATTGATACCGCTCTGGGCATGGGCATGGCCGTTACCTTCGTTATGGCGATCGCCTCTGCTGCCTGCTACGCGGTCAACGTGCTGCTGGTGAAGCTGGGGCTGGACTACATGCAGACCGTCGCCTTCATTCTGGTCATCGCCGCCATCGTGCAGGTGGTGGAGATGTTCCTGAAGAAGAGCGTCCCCGCGCTGTACAAGGCGCTGGGCGTGTACCTGCCCCTGATCACCACCAACTGCGCCGTTCTGGGCGTGGTGCTGGTCAACGTGCAGAAGGGCTACAACTTCCTGCTCAGCGTGGTCAACGGCGCTGCCGGCGGACTGGGCTTCACCGTGGCCATCGTGCTGTTCGCTTCCGTCCGGGAGCGGGTGAACCGTGCCGACTGTCCCGCGTGCTTCAAGGGCTTCCCCATCGCGCTGATTTCCGCCGGACTGCTGGCGCTTGCCTTCATGGGCTTCTCCGGCCTGAAGGTTTTCTAAGGAGGGCGAAGATATGCAAATTGTGATTGCGATTGCGATTCTCGGCGGCCTGGGACTGGTGTTCGGTCTGGTGCTGGCTGCCGCGTCCAAGATCTTCTATGTGGAATCCGACCCCCGGCTGGATCAGCTGAATGAGTGTCTCCCCGGCGCCAACTGCGGCGGCTGCGGCTATGCCGGCTGCGGCGCTTACGCCGAAGCCGTCCTCAAGGGTGAAGCACCCATCGGAAAGTGCGCCTCCGGCGGCAACGAAGCGGCGCAGGCCATGGCGGCCATCATGGACGTCAAGGCGGAAGCCGTCACCCGTAAGGTCGCGCTGGTGCGCTGCTCCGGCGAGAAGATCTACGACGCGGACGGCAATCTGACCAAGGGCGCGAAGATCAAGGGCAACTACGAGGGCCTGAAGGACTGTCTGGCCGCCTCCAAGATCGGCGGCAACGGCCCTGTGTCCTGCAAGTTCGGCTGCCTGGGCTACGGCACCTGCGTCAAGGCGTGTAAATACGGCGCGATGAAGGTCGTCAACGGCGTTGCCCATGTGGACGAAGACCTGTGTGTCGGCTGCATGGCCTGCGCCAACGTATGCCCCCGTCATCTGATCGTCCCCGTGGAGCCTGACCGGAACGTGGTCATCGCCTGCGCGTCTCTTGCCAAGGGCGCTGTCACCACCCGCGGCTGTACCGTGGGCTGCATCGGCTGCGGCCTGTGCAAGAAGGTCTGCCCCAAGGACGCCATTACCGTGGAAAAGAATCTTGCCCGCATCGATTACTCCAAGTGCGACAACTGCGGCCTGTGCGCCACGGTCTGCCCCAAGAAGCTGATCAGGGACTCCAACGTGGAGAACCTCGGCGAGCCGAAGCCTGTTGTGCAGCAGGCGTAACCCCCCAACAACTGCGCGGCAGACCTCTGCGGAGGCCTGCCGCAAGCTCTATAGATGCGGTCTGGGCCACTGCCTGAGGCACGGCTGGGCTGTGCGGACAGCGGCACCCGCGGCGGGATGGAACCCGCTTTTTCGAATGGACGGGCACGTTTGCGAATATAATAAAACAGACCGATTTCGCGGAATACAGCCCCCATTTCCCACTCAAAAGTGTCCTCCGGCCCGTTTCTACTGCCGGTAGAGTAGGACATTCTACTGCGGGGAGGAAAGATGCGGCCGTTTTCTTCCCGGGGGGCGTGGCTTTTGACCGGAAAAATATGATACAATCAGAGCAAGATTCGGATGATACCGTTTCCCCTATTATTTTCAGGAGTGTGAACCTCATGCCTAACTACAATATTGTGACCGATTCCTGCTGCGACCTGCGGCCGGAAACGTATGAGCAGCTGAATCTGACCGTCGTTCCTCTGAGCATGGAATTCCGGGGGCAGGTGCGCGAGGATAAAAGCGACGACAGCATTAAGGAAGTTTACGCGGCTCTGCGCGCCGGTGAGAGTGCTCAGACAGCCGCAGTCAACCCGGACCGCTGGCTGAACGCCATGGAGCCCCATCTGGCAGAGGGAAGGGATGTATTGGTGATGGCCTTTTCTTCCGGCCTGTCCACTACCTACCAGTCTGCCGTCATCGCGGCGGAGGAGCTGCGGGAAAAGTATCCGGAGCGGACGATATATGTAGTTGACACTCTCTGCGCGTCCCGTGGTGAGGGACTGCTGGTGTGGTACGCTTGCAAAAAGCGGGATGAGGGCATGACGCTGGACGAGCTGCACAAATGGGTGGAGGACACGAAGCTCCATCTGTGCCACTGGTTCACCGTGGACGACCTGATGTATCTGAAGCGCGGCGGTCGTATCAGCGCTGCCACCGCCCTTGTGGGCACCATGCTGAAGGTAAAGCCTGTGCTTCACGTGGACAATGAGGGACATCTGATCAACATGTTCAAGGTGCGCGGCCGCAAGGCATCTCTGGAGGCCATTGCCAATAAGCTGGGCGAGCTGGGCGGCAATTACGACAACAGCACGGTATTCATCTGCCACGGCGACTGCATCGAGGATGCAAAATATGTGGAGAACATTCTGAAGACGAAGTACGGCGTCAAGGAAGTGCTGATCAACTACACCGGCGCTGTCATCGGCTCCCACTCCGGCCCCGGCACCATGGCAGTATTTTTCCTGGGCGATCACCGGTAACGGAAAATCATTTCATACTGCATCCGCCCTGGCTTCCCATCGTGTAGCCGGGGCGGTTTTCGTGATTTGGGAAATCGGAACTTCCAACAAAAACCAGCCGGAGAAAACGTCGATTTTTCAGGAAATTCCCGTGGAAAATTCATATTGACTTTGCACAAAAATCGATATAGAATACTGTGCAAAAAGCAAAAAATGAGGTGACATACTTGGCAGATATGCATACGAAGGACCTGACCACCGGGTCGCCGATGAAGCTGATACTTTCCTTTATGCTGCCGCTGGTTTTCGGACTGTTGTTTCAGCAGGTTTACAGTATGGTGGATACCATTGTGGTGGGGAAATTTCTGGGTGTGGACGCGCTGGCGGGGGTCGGCTCTACCGGTTCTATTACGTTTCTGGTGCTGGGACTGTGCAACGGCGTGTGCGCCGGGTTTGCCATTCCCGTGGCGCAGAAATTCGGACAGCGGGATTTTGACGGGCTGCGCCGGTTCGTCGGCAATATGATCTGGCTCAGCTGCGTCATCGCCGCGGCGGTGACGCTGGTCACGACGCTGCTGTGCCGCCAGATCCTCCTCTGGATGGACACCCCGGCGGATACGTTTTCCTATGCTTACGACTATATTTTCGTGATTTTTCTGGGCATCCCCGCGACCATGCTGTACAATCTCCTGTCGGGCATTCTCCGGTCGCTGGGAGATTCCAAAACGCCGCTGGTGTTCCTGATTATGTGCAGCCTGCTGAACGTGGCGCTGGACATCGTGTTTATTCTGACGCTGAATATGGGCGTCGCGGGCGCAGGCTGGGCGACGCTGCTGAGTCAGCTGATCTCCGGCGTGCTGTGCCTGTATTTCATCGTGAAGAAATTCCCGATTCTCCATTTGAAGCAGGACGATCTGCGGCTGCGGAAAATCTATGTCCGGAAGCTGCTGAATATGGGTCTGCCCATGGGCTTGCAGTATTCCATCACCGCCATCGGCAGCATTCTGCTGCAAACCGCGGTCAACGGCCTGGGCGCGACCGCCATGGCAGCCGGGTGAGCATGCTCCTTGTCTGCCCCTTTGACGCCATGGGAACCACCGCCGCTACCTTCGCCGGACAGAATCTGGGCGCGGGGAAGCTGGATCGGATTCACCAGGGGGTCAAGGACTGCACGGTACTGGGCATTATCATCTCCGCTGCGATTTTTGTGATCACCTGGTTTGGCGGCAGTGCCATGACCACACTGTTCCTGGATACGGCGGACGGGGCGAGCGTCGACATGGTGGTGCCGATGGGACAGCAGTTCCTGATCATCAACGCGGCGTTTGCCATTCCGCTGCTGTTCGTCAATCTGCTCCGCTTCACCATTCAGGGGTTGGGCTACTCGGAGTTTGCGGTGTTCGCGGGAGTGTTCGAGATGGTCGCCAGAGGTGCCTTCGGGCTTTGTCTGGTGCCGGTGCTGGGGTATACGGCGGCGTGCTTCGCCAGCCCCGCGGCATGGGTGATGGCTGATCTGTTTCTGTTCCCCGCTTATTTCCACTGCATGAAGAAGCAGGGGTATTCCTTCAAACCGACGAAGGCCAGTGCAGCGACAGAATAAAATATCAAAAAATGATGGCAGGTTTCCGGCGGGAGACCTGCCATTTTATGTGTTTACTGCTCTTGAAGCTGGTCGATTTCCTTAGCGATGGTGCAGTTGCTCTGGTAGACGCAAGTGCCGTAGCAGCAGTCCGTCTCGGTGACTGCGCCGTCCTCCAGAACGACTTCCACCATGCGGCTTCCGTCCAGCTGACGGCAGTAGCCGGATACGAATTTCTCTGTCTCCACGTTATCCCTCCACGATGCAGAAGCCCTTGGGCGCCAGCGTCAGCCAGTCCGGGGCTACGGTTTGCAGGTTGTGACCCATGAGAATTTTCCCCGCGGGGATGTCCCAGGGGTCGCCGCAGCGGTTGCAGTAGATTTTCAGCACGCTGCCGCCATAGCGCCGGGTGAAGCCAATCCGGCGGTCTTCCGCCTGAAAGAACTGAATGTCCCCCAGACGCAGCGCGTCATAGGCTTTCCGCAGCTGCCCCAGACGGCGGAAATGGGCCAGAAGCTCCGGGTCCTCCCGCCCCCATGGGTAGGTGCGGCGGTTGAAGGGGTCGCGGTAGCCCTCCATCCCGGCCTCGTCGGCGTAGTACAGGCTGGGGCTGCCCGGCAGGGTGTATTGCAGGAAGGAGGCCATCTGCAGCCGCTCCACGGCCACCGGCAGCAGGTTCCGGGACAGATGGCGCCTGGCCTTTTCTTCCCGGGAACCGTCAAAATCGTCCACCAGCGCGGTGAGAATGCGGGGGGTGTCGTGGGTGCCCAGCAGATTCATGTTGCAGGCCGCCACTTGGGGCGGGTAGTTTTCCATAATGGACATCACGGTTTCCTTAAAGCCCCGGCCGCCGTCCAGATTCTTGACGAAGTTCACAATGGCCGTGCGGAAGGGGTAATTCATCACGCTGTCCAGCTCGCCGCCGGTAAAGTAGGTGCGGCGCTTGCCGTAGGCACATTTGTTGGACGCGTCCTCCCACACCTCGCCCAGAAGCAGGGCGTCGGGATTCAGTTCCTTGATGCGGTTGCGGAGAAGCTTGATGAATTCGTCAGGCAGCTCGTCCGCCACATCCAGCCGGTAGCCATCCGCCCCCAGCCGCAGCCAATGGGCGAGGACGCTATCTTCGTCCGTGATGATGTAGCGGACGAAAGCGGGGTCCATTTTGTTCACCGTGGGCAGAGTGTCAAAGTCCCACCAGGAATGGTAGACTTTCGGCCAGTTGTAGAAGGTGTACCAGCTGTAATAGGGGGATTCCTTGGAATTGTACGCGCCCACGGATGGGAATGCGCCCTCCCGGTTGAAATACAGGCTGTTGGAGCCGGTGTGGGAATACACGCCGTCCAGAATGACCCGGATGCCCCGGGCGTGGGCCGCGTCGCAGAGAGCGGCAAAATCCGCCTCGGTGCCGAGAAGGGGGTCGGGGGTCTTGTAGTCGCCGGTGTCGTAGCGGTGGCTGGAAAAGCTCTTGGAAATGGGGTTCAGGTAGAGAATGGTAACGCCGAGACCGGCAATATAGTCCATTTTCTCAGTGATGCCCCGGAAATTGCCGCCGAAAAAGTCGTTGTTCAGCACCTGCCCATCGGGGGTGGGCTTCCAGTCCACTTCGTCGTACCAGTTTTTGTGGATGGTGTAGGGTTTCAGCTTCCCGGTCACATCGGCCCTTCCGCTGGCGTAAAAACGGTCGGGGAAAACCTGATAGATGGTTGCGCCCTTCGCCCAGTCCGGGGTTGTGAAGTCGGCGGGGATGCAGCTCAGCTGCCAGAGATCCCCGGCTTCCATGTTGGTGTCGTCCCCCTGCTTGAACAGGCGGAAGCTGCCGCCCTGTGTATCGATGACGAAATAGTAGAAAAACAGGCCGGGGCAGGGGATGGAAAACTGCCCCTCAAAAACGTCATACGCGCCCTTTTTCATCTGGAATGCCAGAACGGCGTTCTGCGCCCATGAGCCGTCCTCATGATTAAAGACGCAGGTGACCTTCGTCGTCAGGACGGAGGTGGGAATATGGATATGCAGGGTGCAGACCTGCCCCGGCGTCAGGGTGCCGAAGGGGGTCTTGAACTGGGGCTGCTTGCTGTCGTAAAGGATTCTCATGGCGGTCTCCTCATGATAAACTCGTTCTGTCCATTATAAACCATTTTTCCGGAAAAGGGAAGCGTGGGAGAAAGATATTTTGGGAAAGCGCTTGAGAAACCCATGCCTTTTTGGATGAAGGATGGACTTTCCCGGTTTTTCTGGTATACTGTACTGGACGGGAAGATAGGAGAATGAATGATGATAAGAAAATTGCAAAACGCAGATATAGACAGGGCAGCCGGTATATGGCTGGACGCCAATCTGAGGGCGCACTGCTTTATTTCCCCACAGTATTGGAAAAGCAACTTTGCCCCGGTAAAAGAAATGCTGCCCCGGGCAGAAGTCTATGTTTACGAAAATGACCGGGAAATATGGGGCTTTATAGGGCTGAACGGGGAATATATCGAAGGCATTTTTGTTTCCGGTGAAATGCAGTCCCGGGGCATAGGGAAGCGCCTGCTGGACTTTGTAAAGACGAAAAAGACGGAATTGCGCCTGAATGTGTACCAAAAGAACACACGGGCGATTCGTTTTTACCAGAGGGAGGGCTTCAAAATTCTGCGGGAAGGAATGGATGAAGCAACCGGCGAAAAGGACTATGAAATGACATGGCGGCAGGAATAAAACGCCGCTTGGGGAAAACACGAAAAATGCACCGTATGGCTGCGGCCATACGGTGCATTTGCTGCATTTTGGAGTATTTTACCAGCTCAGCATATTCCGGAACTGCTCCATGTACCGTCCGGCGGGGACGTCCCAGCTGAAATCTTTTTCCATGTCCCGCTTCTGCAGGGCGCGGAAGGCTTCCCGGTTGTGATTGTACAGGCCGAGGCAGCGCTTCAGCGAAGCGAAGAAGTCGTCGGCGTTGTAGCTCTGGAAGGTGAAGCCAAGACCACCCTCGCCGTTCTCGTCGGCGGGAGGAACGGTGTCCTTCAGGCCGCCGGTGGCGTGAACCACGGGTACGGTGCCGTAGCGCATGGCGTTCATCTGACTCAGGCCGCATGGCTCGGACTTGGAGGGCATCAGGTAGACATCGCCGCCAGCGTAGATCCGGGCGGCAAGCCCCAGATTGAAGGTGATCTGGGCGGAAACCTGATCCGGGAACTGATTCGACAGATCTCTGAAGAAGCTCTCGTACTGAGCTTCGCCGGTGCCAAGGATCAGCAGCTGGGCGTCTTCCTCCCACATGAGCCGCCGGGCAATGTAGCACAGCAGGTCAAGACCCTTGTGACCGGCCAGCCGGGTGACCATGACCATCAGCGGCACGTCAGGCTTGACGGGCAGACCCACTTCTTTTTGCAGGGCGGCCTTCACGGCGGCCTTGCCCTCTACAAAGGTCTCGGAATTGTAGTGGGCGGGGAGGGCAGGATCGGTCTCCGGGTTGAAGGTGTTCACGTCGATGCCGTTGGTGATGCCGGTGAGCTTCCATGCGTTGCCCGCAAGGACGCTGTCCAGGCCGTGGGCATAGTAGGGATACATCAGCTCCCGGGCATAGGTCTCGGACACGGTGGTCACAAGGTCGGCGGTCTCAATGGCGCCCTTCATCACGTTGACGGAGTTGCTCATGTCCAGGGTGGAACGGTACTCCCAGGGAAGCCCCAGCACATCGTCAAAGAACCCGGCGTTTGCCCAGCCCTGATATTCGATGTTGTGGATGGTGTACATGCAGCGGGTCTTATAGAAGGTGCCGTGGTACATGGCCTTGAGATAAATGGGAATGCAGGCGGTCTGCCAGTCGTTGCACTGGATGATTTCGGGGATGAAGTTCAGGGCGATCATGGCGTCCAGACAGCCCCGGGAGAAGAAGGCGAAGCGCTCGCCGTCGTCCATGTCCCCGTAAATTGCGCCGGTGCGGGCACCGAAGTAATAATCATTGTCCAGGAAATAGACCTGCACGCCGTCATTTCGGTTGGTCAGCTTCATGATGCCGCAGTATTGCTGCCGCCAGCCCAGCTGCACCCGGATCTCGGCCACCCGCTCCACCATATAGGCGGCGTTGGTTTTGATTTTGTGGTAGTAGGGCAGAAACAGAACGACCTCGTTGCCCGCAATGCGGGCCAGGGCGGAGGGCAGAGCCTCCATCACGTCGCCCAGTCCGCCGGACTTGGCATAGGGTGCGCCCTCAGAGGCGCAGATGGCAATTTTCATACGGTTTCCCCCCGCTTGACGATGACAGGACTCTTCTTTGTCCCAATGAGCTTTGCCCCCGGGGTGACGGTGACGTCCTTGTCCAGAATGACGTATTTCAGTTCCGCGCCCTCACCCACCACGGAGTCGTTCATGATGACGCAGTTTTCCACGTCCGCGCCCGGGGCGATGGTGACCTGCCGGAACAGAATGCTTTCCTTGACGTTGCCCTCCAGCATACAGCCGTCGGCCGCCAGACAGTTGGCGACCTGGCATTCCTCACCGTAGTAGGTGGGGACACGGTCACGAACCTTGGTGTAGATGGGATGATTGCCGCCGAACATGTCGTGGCGGATGTCCCGGTCGATGAGCGCCATGGAGTTTTTGAAATATTCCTCCACGGACTCGTTGTACAGGGCGGCACCGTCGAAGGGATAGACATTGACGGAGACCTTGCCCCGCTGCCAGCCGCCCAGAACGAGGTCGCGATCCATGTGGAACTTGTCCCGGGCGATCATTTCCTTGGTCTGCTGCATGAGCCACTTCTTGCCCACCACGAAAATGTCCATGGAGGCAACGTAGTCGGCGGGGGCGGCAAAGTCCACCAGCATGTCGGTCACGTTGCCTTTCCCGTCCAGCTTCATGGCCAGATCAATCATCTTTTCCCCGTTGCAGATACCGGCCTTGGTGACTACGGTGATGTTCCGGCCGCTCTTTACGTGGGAGGTGATGACCTTGGTCAGGTCGATGTTGGAGAGAATGGCAGAGTCGGTCATGATGACCAGCTCGTCATCAGAGCCGTAGGCGAGGAAGTCCATGGCGCTGGCGAGAGACTCCAGCTTGCCCCGGTAGCGGTGGACTTCGGACTGGGCGTAGGGAGTCAGAAATTCCAGACCGCCCTCCTCCAGCTCCAAGCCCCACTCCTCACCGTCGCCGATGTGGTTCATCAGGGACTGAAAGTTGTGGCGGGAGATGATGCCGATATGACGGACACCGGCGCAGGCCAGATTGGACAGCGCCCAGTCTACCTGACGGTAGCGGCCGCCGAAGGGCAGGGAGGCCATGGTGCGCTTGGTGGTCAGCTCACCAAGGCTTGCGTCGTTGGTAAATACAATACCGGTTACGTTCATTGCATTTTTCCTCCTGTTACAGCATGTCACCGGGCTTCAGCACGGTGTTGGCTTCGACGACAGCGCCCTTGGACGTGACGCTGATCTTCTTCTTTTCCCCGTCGGCGTAAGCGCCGCCCACGATGGCGTTCTTGCAGACCTTGGAGTCCTCGCCCAGAATGGCGTGGCGGACGATGGCGCCGGACTCGATGACCACGCCGGGCATGACGACGCTGTCCTCTACCAGCGCACCCTCGCCGACGGTGCAGCCGATGGAGATGATGCTGTGGTGGACGGTGCCGTAGACCTCGGAGCCTTCGGCCACGAAGGCGTTGACGATCTCGGCCTGCTCGTCAATGTAGGAGGACGGCATGGCGGAGTTGCGGGCGTAGATGGTGGAGCGCTTGTCGCCCCGGAGCTGGAAGGCAGGTTCCTTGCCCAGCAGATCCATGTTGGCTTCCCACAGAGAATCGATGGTTCCCACGTCTTTCCAGTAGCCGTCGAAGGGGTAGGCCATCATCTTGTGACCGTCGGCCAGCAGGCTTGGAATGATGTTCTTGCCGAAATCGTTGGCGGAGCTGGGGTTTTCCTCGTCAGCGATCAGGGCGTCCCGCAGTACCTGCCAGTTGAAGCAGTAAATGCCCATGGAAGCGTTGGTGGACTTGGGCTTGGCGGGTTTTTCCTCGAATTCGTAAATGGTGTTGTCGGGGTTGGTGTTCAGGATACCGAAGCGGGAAGCCTCCGCCAGAGGGACGCTGCGCACGGCGATGGTGCAGGAAGCCTTATGCTTTTCGTGGTAGGCCACCATGGCGGCGTAGTCCATCTTGTAGATGTGGTCGCCGGAGAGAATGACCACGTAGTCGGGGTTGAAGCGGTCCACGAAGTCGATGTTCTGATAAATGGCGTTGGCGGTGCCCTTGTACCAGCCGGATTTCTTGTCGTGACGCTCATAGGGGGGCAGAACCTGCGCGCAGGAATGGGTCTTGTTCAGATTCCAGGGCTGTCCGTTTCCGATATACTCATTCAGCTCCAGAGGCTGATACTGGGTCAGAATACCCACAGTGTCGATGCCGGAGTTGACACAGTTGCTCAAAGGAAAATCGATGATACGGTATTTGCCGCCGAAGGGAACGGCAGGCTTGGCGGTTTTCTCCGTCAGGACCTTGAGCCGACTGCCCTGTCCGCCGGCAAGCAGCATCGCAATTACGCGCTTTTTCTGAAAATACATGGTCACAGCTCCTTATGTAGATTTTTTGAGAATCTCCCGTTGACCCGGAGATTCGTTAGTGCCGCTCTCGGTTTTGCGCAGATGTTTGGGGACATCTATCCACTCTGATAAAATATCATATTTTCCCTGATTAGGAAAGGGAAAAATTATCTAAATATTGGTGAATGAATTCTGCGTTTTGCATAACGGCCTGCCATGGGACGGGAGCGCCGCCGGGGGTATCGACGCCCTTCAGCCGCTTTTCCATCCAGTTCAGGTCAAGCCACCTGCCAAACTTGAAGCCGCAGGCCGGGAAATGAGCGACGGTGCGGTAGCCGCGTTTCTCGTGGAAGCGCATGGAGTTTTCGTTTTCCCCGCAGACGAGGGAGTAAAGAAGGTAATACCCCTGGGCGTCGAGGATCGCTTCCAGCGCGTCGTACAGCGCTTTTCCGATGCCCTTTCCCCGTGCCTGAGATTTGAGATAAATGGTGGGTTCGGCGCACCAGGCATATGCCGCCCGGGTAAAGGGCAGACTTGCATAGGCATAGCCGAGAATCTGCCCGTCTTCCTCCCAGAGAAGCCACGGAAACTGGGCGGTGATGTCGTGGTAGCGGCGCAGGAATTCTTCTTCGCTGGGTGGGTCATATTCAAAGGTGGCAGTAGAGGTCAGAACGTAAGGCCGGTAAATGGAAAGCATGGCGCTTACGTCTTCCTCAGCGGCAATCCGGAGCATGGAAATTCCTCCTTTTTTCCGCCGGTGCGGCCGGCGGATAGTAAAAGCGATATATTTTCATTTTACTATCCCAACTTCTTTCCGTCAAGGTTGACATTTCCGTCAAAGATGGGTAAAATAAGAGAAACTGTGACTTCAAAGGAGGGATTCTCTTGGACGCTGGCGGCAACGGCAATATACCTGGACGAAGTAGAGTGCGGCTTGCCGTCCGGGTGAGTCTGTAGTTATTTTGTCTGCGTAAATTGCCTATTCATCTCACAAATAAATGAATAGGAGGAATTACGAATGGCAGAGCGTTTTGAAATTGTGGAAAAAGCCCTCCTGAAGCTGCTGGAGGAGAAAAAATATGCAACTCTCCGGGATATCCTCGCGACCATGAATCCGATGGATGTCGCCGGACTTTTTGACGGGCTGGACGAAAAGCAGATTCCCCTCATGTTCCGCCTGCTTCCCAAGGAACAGGCGGCGGAGACCTTCGTGGAAATGGAGCCGGAGGCCAAAGAGCTTCTCATCCGTGGCTTCTCCGACAACGAGCTGAAGGAAGTTCTGGACGAGCTGTACGTGGACGACGCGGCGGATATCGTCGAGGAAATGCCCGCGAACGTGGTGCAGCGTATCTTAAAGCACGCCGACCCGGAAATGCGCAGCTCCATCAACCAGATTTTACGTTATCCCGAGGATTCCGCCGGTTCCATCATGACCACGGAATACGTCTCCCTGCGTCCCCATATGACCGTGGAGGAGGCCATTCTCCGCATCCGACGTCAGGGCGTGGATAAGGAGACCATTTACACCTGCTACGTTACGGAAAAGGACAGGACGCTCATCGGTCTTGTGACGGTAAAGGATCTTCTGCTGGCCGCGGACGACGAGACCAAGATCGAAGACATCATGGAAACGAACCTGATCTCGGTCACTACCCAGACCGATCAGGAAGAAGTCGCGGCGACCCTTTCCAAATATAACTTCATCGCCCTGCCCGTGGTGGACGGGGAGAACCGGATGGTGGGTATCGTCACCTTCGACGACGCCATGGACGTCATGCAGGACGCGGCCACCGAGGACATGGAAATCATGGCCGCTATGACCCCTTCGGAAAAGACCTACCTGAAAAGTACGCCCTTCGACCTGTTCAAGCACCGGATTCCCTGGCTGATGCTTTTGATGGTCTCCGCTACCTTTACGGGGATGATCATTACCTCTTTTGAGGATGCCCTGAGCTTGCTCCCGGTGCTGACCGCCTTTATCCCCATGCTGATGGATACCGGCGGTAACTGTGGTTCTCAGTCCTCCGTGACCGTCATCCGTGCCCTGAGTCTGGACGAGCTGCATTTTACCGACCTGTTCCGAGTGATGTGGAAGGAAGCCCGCACGGCAGTGCTCTGCGGCGCGGCGCTGGCAGCTGCCTGCTTCCTGAAAATTCTGCTGGTCGATCGGCTGCTGATGGGCAACGAAAGCATCAGCCTGCTGGTCAACGGCGTGGTGTGCCTGACGCTTTGTGTGACGGTCATCCTTGCCAAGTTCGTCGGCTGCACGCTGCCTCTGTTTGCCAAGCGTCTGGGCTTTGACCCGGCGGTGATGGCAAGCCCCTTTATCACGACCATCGTGGACGCCCTGAGCTTGCTGGTGTATTTCCTGTTTGCGAAGCTCCTGCTGGGCGTTTAAAAAGAAAAACTTCGTATGATGTGAAAGTCATACGAAGTTTTTGCTTTATACGAGTTTTTAATAAAACGCTTAAAAGCGTTTTATTAGGCCGCAGGATTGC
>ERZ780167.2732-NODE-2732-length-13489-cov-3.729865_pt1 | contig 13489 bp, 7 predicted proteins | sample MGYA00510982_ERZ780167 | MGnify/ENA primary metagenome ERZ780167 (study PRJEB29588, sample SAMEA2146107) | human gut metagenome | biome: human gut; feature: human-associated habitat; material: faeces | place: Denmark | collected 2008/2010 ... | reverse complement strand
CCGTGCGGCAGAAACGCCTCCATTGACGAAAAAGTGGCCGCTGTCAATGCTCTGCGCGGGCGTTATTCCATCCATGTCTTATGCGATGCTCTAAGCCTCCCGCGCGGCACTTATTATAACCGAAAACGGAGAGCGGGGCAACGGACTTCTTATGAGATAAATGATGAAAAGCTGAAGCCTCTGATTCGTCAAATCTTCCACGACAGTAAGAACCGTTTTGGCAGAAAGCCAATTCATCACAAACTTGCAGAACTAGGCTACAAAGTCAGTGAAAAGCGCATCGTTCGTCTTATGAAGGAGATGGGATTATCCGTTGCAAAACCGTGCTACAAGGCAGAGCATCAAAAAAGTCTGCCGCGTGCTTATTTCAGAAATTTGTTAGCACGCCAATTTGACCAGCCTCAGCCCAATCTAATTTGGGTCAGCGACATCACCTATATCAAAGTGCTCGACCAATATTACTATATCTGCGTGGTGCTGGACCTGTTCTCACGGCGTATACTTTCGTACAGCATATCGGATTCCATCAACACAGCTCTTACGCTTGCTGCTTTTGATGACGCTTTCCAGTCTCGGAATCCCCCGCAAGATCTGATGTTCCACAGTGACCAAGGCGCACAGTATACATCCTACATTTTCCGCGCACATTTAAAAGAGCTTCATATAAAGCAATCCTTTTCCACACCCGGCACACCTTACGACAATTCCGTCTGCGAGTCGTTTTTCCACACGCTGAAAAAGGAGGCGCTTTATCACCACCTGTATGGCACACCGCAGGAACTGCAAGCCGTTCTGGACGAATATATCAATTTCTACAACAGCCAACGCCCGCATAGAAAACTAAACACGAAAACGCCGAACCAATATGAATCGGCGTTCTATTCTGGCTGCTTATAAAAAGAAAAGTTCCCACTTTCAAACCGGAGTTACCGGGTTCAAAAGTGGGAACCTATTCATTAGTTGCGGGGACAGGACTTGAACCTGCGACCTCCGGGTTATGAGAAATCTAAAATTTGTGCGTTAGGGTGCTGTTTTGTTGGGTTTTGTGGTATTGCGTACCAAGGCTCAGAATGGGTTTTGTCCCATGTGTACAAAAGAGTGCCATACGGTGCCGACCCGTTCCAAACCCTTTTGGGGGCAATTTTGGGGGCAAATCTGCAAGACAGATTCTCATACGCACCGATCAAATAAATGCGCAGCTTTGGTTCCATTGAGAAATGCGGATACCAATATCACGAGGTTCTCGCACAGGAAAAGCCCTACGAACCAGTATATAAGTTTTATTCTCCAGCAAGAAGTTGTACACAAGCACTACTCCGCAGCACTCCTGCACACCGCCCCTGTCACCGCGAGAAACGCCCCTGTTTGGGCGCGTTCGCAACGCATCGGCACGGTGCCTGTCCAGCCAAATACCGCCCCAAATTCCCCGCCTTTGGGGCTTTCTTACCCAAGAACGGCTTTTCCTGTGCAGGCTTTGCCCAGACGGGTTTCACCTGTACAGGAAAAGCCTGCACAAATAAATACTAAATAAATTAAATACTAAAAAAGCGAATACGAATCCTATCTTATCCGCAAAACATAAAATTCGGATTTTTATGCTGTAATCCTACAGTGATGCGTACAACTTAACACCGAAGAGTACAACTTGCGATTGCAGTTTTCATGTTGGGCGTAGTATAATTTATACAGACTCACCGCTTATCAGCTTGGTTCATGGCGGTCAGCACCTGCTCAAACAGCGGGCGCATGGATTCTCCGTAGACAAGCAGGGCTGTAATAGGCTCATCTTTCACATACTCCAACATCGGATTTTCCAGAAATTCCGGCGCGTACTGCCGGAAAATCGCCTGTGCAGCCGGATGCCCCAAAATGATATGCAGCGGGGTTTCCAACGAATAGCGGTCTATTTCCAAGCCAGTTTCGGTGGCATACTCATAGCGATAGCTGCCACTGCCCAAAGTCAGCGTTTCGGTCTGTTCTGGCAGAGTCAGCTCGGCGGTGGTGTTGGCGGGTACCGTGGCATCCACCGTGATCTTGCCGCCCTCGCACCGCCACGCAATGGCAATTTTGCCGTAGACACTCTCGTATGTCAGCTCGGCGTGGGTAATGCCCTTGATAAACTGCGGGCGCAGGGCAAACTTCTTGTAACCGGGCTCAAGAATTTCCAGTCCGCACAGCTTGGTATACAGCCAGTTGCCGATGGAGCCATAGGCGCGGTAGAGTGTCCAGGGCAGCACGGTCACCACATTGCCCCAGAACGCCGCGCCGTCCTGCTGGTTGCCCAGAATGTTCGGCACGACCTGCGGCATACTGACATCGGGACCCAGTTCACTGGCCAAGTCACGAAGCCACTTGGACATAAACGGCATAATGTTCTCATTGAACGCCGCCGTGGGGCAGAACGCCGTCACATCGCCTCGTCCAAACCCAGCGGTTCGCGTTTGTATTCTGTTGTTAAATCGTATAATTTTAGCATTAAAGCCCGCCTTTCTTACTCCACCGTCAAATCCACATATTGCGGCTCGTACCCTTCTGCCGTGACCGTGACACGCACCTTGCCCGGCTCGGTTCCGGCACGAATGACAGCCAATGCGCGTCCGAGCCATGTGGTGTGGCTGCTGCCGAGGTAGGTTTCATCCGTCTGTGTTGCAGCACTGCCGAGGGCCTGTAAGGCAGCCGGACCTTCGATTTCCAGATGAACCTTTGCGTTGGCGCACGGTTTCCAGATGCCTGCCGCATCGGTCAGCGTGATGGGGATAAAACAGAGTGATTGACCGTCTGCGCGCAAGGTCGTTTTCTCCGGGGCGAGGTGCACCCGGGTTTTCTGTCCCGCTGTTTGCAGTGTGGTTTCTCCAAGGGCGATTCCGCTTTTATCCAGTGCCACGGCTTTCAGTGTGCCGGGTCGGTAGGGCAGCTTGAAAATCGCGCGGAATTTCTTTGTGCGCTTTTTGCCAACCGGCGTATCATTGCAGTACAGCGCCACAAATTCTGCATCGCTGTACACTTCCACCGTGGCTTTCTGCCCCTCACAGCCGGGCCACGTCCAGCTTTCCACGGCGTTCGTCATACGCCACGCGCTGCCCGTCATTTTTCTGCCGTTCCAGTTGACCGGGCGCACACCCAAGTAAGGTGCTTTGCGCAGGCTCCACACCGCCTGCTGGAAATAACTTTCCGCTGTAATGTTTCCCGTTACATCAATCGCACCGCTGCCCGCCGCAATCGGCAGACCCGGCGTATCCTGCGGGATCATCTGACCGATGCCCGCTTCGCCCAGATAATCAATGGCCGCCCATGCAAAATCGCCAATCAGCGCGGTATGCTTTTGCACCTGCGCCCAGTTGTACGGCAGCTCGCCAATAATCGTCTCGCTGCCCACCATCAGGCGATTCGGATAGTTTTTGCAGTCGTCCTCATAGCGGGAAGCCGCATAATTCAAGCCGAGAACGTCCAGCTTTTCCGCTACATCGCGGCAGGCAGCGTCGCCTTTTTTGCCCTTGCTCATGTAAAACATCAGCGGACCGAGATTCTGCGTGACCATATTAAAGAACGCAGAACCCGACTCTTTCTTTTTCTTCTCCGGCTGCTTGGGCGGCAGCGGCTCCGGCTTGTAGGGGCCGCTTTCTTTATACACGCCAATGCCTTTCTGTGCGTAGACGTTCAGCAGCACATTGATGCCCGCTGTCACGGGGCGGGTATCATCCAGCGCGTGTACGAATCGGGTCAGCTTGTCGGCGGTCTCCACACCCTGCGGGAAGGCCGTTTCCGACACCTCGTTGCCGATGGAATACAAAATCACGCTGGGATGGCTGTAATCCTTGGCAATCATAGTGGTCAAATCATCCTGCCAGTTTTCGGCAAAAATGCGGGAATAGTCATGGTAGGTCTTGGGTGTGTACCAGCCGTCGAAGGCCTCATCCATCACATACATACCAAGGCGGTCACAGGCATCCAGCAGGGCGCGGCTTGCCGGGTTATGGGCGCAGCGCACGGCGTTGTAACCCGCCTTTTTCATAATGCGGATGCGGCGTTCCTCGGCATCGGCAAAGCCGCAGGCGCCCAAAATGCCATTGTCGTGGTGGATACACCCACCGCGCAGCTTGACCGCCTTGCCGTTGACGCACAGACCGGTTTTTGCGCTCCATGTCAGTGTGCGGATGCCGAACGTGACGGATTCCTCGTCGTTTTCGGTCTTGACCACGCAGGTGTACAGGTTCGGGTGTTCGGCATCCCACAGCTTAGCCTGCGGGATCTCGATGGCCCCCGGCGCACCCTTTGCCACGCACTGCGCACCATCCCAAATTTCCACCGCCGCGTGTTCGGTTTCGGTCTGCACCTCGACCACGGCGGGAGTGATCGACACCGTGCGGATCTTTACCGGGCGCACGCCGTCTTTCGGCTTTACCAACAGATGCACAGGGCGGTAGATGCCGCTGCCCGTGTACCAGCGGCAGTTGGGTTCCAGACTGTTATCCACCGTGACGCGCAGGGTGTTTTCCCCGGCACGCACTTTTCCGGTGGCATCGGCAGTAAATTCCGTATAGCCGTAACGGTGTTCGGCAATTTTTTCGCCGTTCAGATAAACGACCGCATTCTGATACACGCCCTCAAACAAAAATGTCAGTGCCTCATTCAGGTGCTCCCCCGGCAGAGAGAACGTCTTTTCATAGGCGTATTTCCCGCCCGGAAAATAGCCGCAGTCCTTGCCGTTTTGGCAGTTTTCCTGCCGGGGTTCCTCCAGCATGGCATCATGGGGCAGATGCACGGTGCGGCAGCTTCCATCTGCCTTGTAAAAGCGCCAATCGGCGTTAAAATCCAATATCATAATAACTCCCTCTTACGCAAAACGGGGTGCATCGATCGGATGCACCCCGCAACTTTATTTTACAATGCGGATAAAAGCCAAGTCGTTGGTGACAAGCTCTGTCTTTACGGTGAGTTTGCCGTCCGCATATTCATACGGAGCCGGGGCGTAGTCCACTGCACTTTCATCAATGACCTGCTGTACTTGCGCCGGGGTCATGTCCTCCGGCTCACCCATTGCCTGCCAGCACTTCAGCGGGTTGCCGTGTTCCTCGTCGATGCGGCAAAGCTGCACGCTCTGCGGCTTTGCGCCCAGTTCGACCTCGATCTCCACCGGGGTGGCCGGGGTGCTTTGCCCTGCAAAGTGGTGCAGGTTCTGTTTGGTAGCCAACACGGTAAGCTGTGTGTCGGCAGCATCGCGGAACGCTGCCACACTCACCTCGCCGTCCAGTGCGCCGGGCAGCTCCAGCCGTTTATCCCCGGCCTGCCCCAGCAGGCGCAGTGCGTGGAAAAGCGGTTTTGCGATACCGTGCTGGGTCACAAGACCATACCCGCCGTGAAATTCCTCCGGGAAGGGATGAATTTCCTCAAAAATATCGCTGAAGCACCAGATGCTGGATCCGTCGATGAAATCCTCAGCACTGAGAGCCGCGCGCACATCGTAGGCGGCTACCTTGCGGGTATCGTTACCGGGCGCGCCAAAGGTTGCGCAGCCGTTCCATTCGGTATAGTATACCGGCAAACCGTCAGCCTGCTTCTGTACCTGCTCGGCGGCATCGCGCAGCAGATCGCGATTCAGGTCATCCGTCTCGGTGTTGTCGGGCATCGTGCGACGGAACATTGGCAGCAAGCCATCCTCCGGCTTTAAACCGGCAAACAGCTGGGCAAAATCGACCTTGTATTCCGCTTGAATCTCCGCAGTATCCTTCATGTGATCCGCGTCTTTCTGGTCACACACCTCGCTGATGGGATCTCCTGCATACTGATGGGTCGTGATGAAGTCCACCGGCGCATCATGGACCTTGCAGTAGTCCACGAACGCCGCGACCCACTTGCTGTTGCTGGTGGCGGGACCGCCGACCTTCAGTTTGTCATCCACTGCTTTGACAGCCTTGGCGGTGATTTCATACAGACGGAAATAGTCCTCTTGTGTGCCGTCAAAGAACGGAGTTTTCAAGTCCGGCTCGTTCCAGACCTCAAAGAACCATGTTTCCACTTCCTCTTTGCCGTAGCGGTTCAGCAAAAAACGGACAAATTTCTGAATATACGCCTGCCACTGTGCCTCATCCTTCGGCGGGGCAATGCATGGTTTCCAGTAAAAGGTGCCGCGTGTCGGGCGCTTGGCCATCGGGCTGGGCATGAAGCTCAACTCCACAAAGGGCTTCATGCCGGCTTTCAGCACATTGTCATAGACCAGTCCCGGCAGGCGGAAGCTATTCTCATAGAACGGCACCTGCTCGGAGCCGGGCATCGGCATGACCGTGGACATGGTGTCATAGGTATGCATATCATCGCTGAAAATACCGTGGAAACGCACCCGTTCAATACCCAGTTCGTCATGGATCCGCTTGAGCTGCTCACAGTAATCGGTGCGCATTGCCATGGCTGCATGACCGCTGCCGACGCAGAACTGCCAGTGCTTATGGAACGGCTTTGCAGGTGCATTTGCGGGAATCGTGAATTTCATGGTCTTATTCCTCCGACTTTTGTGTATGCCGCTTGGCAACTTCCGCACGCATGGCGGGAAGTTTTTCCTCCAGATCGAAGCCGCGGAAAATCAAGAACATGCCCACATTCAGTACGATGGGCAGATAGTTGGAAAATGCGTAGATCGCATAGCGCATCGAGGTGGTGGCCACGCTCAGGGTGGAATCGTAGGAGCCAATCATCAGGAACAGTGCCAGAACCAACGCACCCAGACCGCCGCCGACCTTGTTGCCGAAGCCAATCGCACCGGAAGAGACGGCCACCAACTTTTTATCATATTTGTACTCATTGTAATCGACCGCCATTGCCAACAGAACGCCGTACAGGCACATCAAAGGGATCTGTAAAAAGCTTCCTACCAGACCGGAGCCGATGTACGCTGCCAGATTGGTCGGTACAAAGCAGCGCACTGCGCAGGAAGCTGCGTACCCCAGCAGACCCAGATTGATGGTTCCCTTTACGCCCAGCTTTTTGATGATGGGGTTGGACAGTGCGAAGCCTAAAAACGTGGAGAGCAGACCGGCCGAACCGGCAATGGCTACCAGATTATCATTGCCGAAAATCCACTTGCAGTAGTAGGCGCCGGACGACGCGGCGATGGCCGAGGAAACCGCTGTAATCAAGTTGAACAGCAGCACGATGACCCAGTATTTGTTGCCGAACAGGCACTTGACTGCCGTAAGAAATTCAACGGGTTCTTCCTCCGGCTCTGCTGCTGCGGTGTCATCCTCGACCGCTTTACGCATAGCCTTGCTGCCGTTGGCGTAGCAGATGAGCAAGCTCAGCAGAACGATCAGTGCAATGACCGCGCCGTACTTGATCCACGCCGCCTGCGTGCCGCCCAGCATATTCGTGACGGGAATCGTTGCGATGGCAATGGCCATGCCGGAAGCATAGCTGCCGACCGCACGCAGAATGCCCATGTTGCCGCGCTCCTGCTGGCTCCTGGTGCGCACGATCATGGTTGCCGCAAAGGGTGTGGCAATCATTGTGTAGATGACCGCCGTAATCAGCAGGTTTGTCACCAGTACATAAGCGACAGCCGGAAGCTGACCGGCTTGGATGGGAACCGTGAACATCATTACCGTGATAACCGCGGCCGGGACCGCCATACGAAGCATCCACTTGTAATACTTCATATTGCCGCCCTTGGAGTGATCGATGATATTGCCGAACCAGATGTCCGTCAGCGCATCCACGACCTTGGCGATGACCATGACCACACCCACGGAGCCGACTGCAAGCCCGACTTTATCGGTGTAGAAGTATTGCAGCTGACCTACAAGGTTTGCCATAAGGCCCAGACCCAACTGGCCGGAGAAGTCCGCGAGATAGTCGCGCTTGCGCATTACGAGCGCTGCACCGTCCTTATCCACAGTGGGGCGCACTTTTTTACCAAATGCCATATTGTCTTCCTCCTGTTTTTCGGGAACTCTTCCCGTGTTTCTGAATTCAGTATAGCATCTGCCGCTCCGTGCATATTGCATTATTTGACTTGATATTGTAAAATCAAATTATCAATCTGTGGGAGGTCTGCTCCGTGGATACCGCACGCTATATCCGCATCACCAATCTCTGTATGTTGTTTTTCCGGGCCGAGGGGATCGCATTTTCCCTATACGACAAACAAGATACCTGTCACCTGCAGTACCCGGAGGAGCCGCAGCGCAACACAGCTGCACTGTTTGCTGGCCGTGACCCTGCACGGACGCTGGACATCTGCACCACCCCCAGCCATGCAGGCTATGCTTCCATCCGGATCAAGGGCGGCTGGCGGATCGTTATCGGCCCTGTCTATAACGCAAGGCTCAATGAAAGCCTTGTGGATGCCTTTATGGCAGAAAATCAAATCCCGGCTGCGCAACGCCACGCAGCCGATACAATTCTGGAGGCCGCACCAAATCTGAGTCTGCTGGAATTTTTCGACAAGGCCGCGTATCTCTACTACTGCATGGACGGTGAAATCCTTGACCCGTCCGTCTACTTTGATTTGACGAACGACCGCGACAGCTTTACTGTTGGCCGCGATGCCGTCGAGAACCTGCTGGAGCGCAAGGAAAATGAGAAATTCCACAACAGCTACCAGTGGGAATTGATGTTTTACGATTTGATTCGGCAGGGCGACCCGGAGAGGTTAATGGCTTTTTTGATGCAGGATAGTTCAACCCGGCTGGGCCACGGCACAATGGCGGATACCCCGCTGCGGCAGGCAAAAAACATTTTCATCGGTTGCATCACTAAAATCGGTATGATGTCCGCCATCCCTGCCGGGATGGACGTCGAACTAACCTACCAGCTGATAGACAGCTATGTGCTGGACTGTGAGCGCGCCGCGACAGTGCCGGAAATTGATCGTTTACAATTAAACGCTGCCTTGGATTTCTGCCGCCGCCTCGGAGAACTGCGCCTGCCTGCGGGTATCAGCCGCGAGGTATACACCTGTATGTCCTACATCCGCAATCATGTGAACACCCCTTTGAGCCTTAACGATGTGGCTGCCTCTATCGGGCGCAGTGTGTCCTACACCGGGAATCTCTTTAAAAAAGAAACCGGTCAGACATTGGGCAATTATATTGCGGAATGTCGGCTGGAAGAAGCCAAAAGCCTTTTGTATTATACCGATATGACGTTGGCCGAAATCAGCAGCTACCTCTGCTTTTCGAGCCAGAGCTATTTTCAGAACGTATTCAAAAAAGAATATGGTGTTACCCCGATGCAATATCGCAGGCAACACCATACCGAATCATGATATTCTGTTGTTTTTGATTACATCCGCATACCAGTAGAACGAATCCTTCGGGATGCGCTGTTGGGTCTGATAGTCCACATACACAAGCCCAAAGCGCTTATCGTAGCCCTCCGCCCACTCAAAGTTGTCCATGATGGACCAGTAGAGATACCCGGTCACCGGGATGTTCTCGTCCACGGCACGCTGTAAACCCGTCAAATAGCGCTTGACAAAGTCGATGCGCTGGGGGTCATGCACTGCGCCATCGCTCATGACGAAGTCTATGTTTGCCATACCGTTTTCAGTGACAATAACGGGCAGATGGTAGCGATCCGTCAAGAAACGTGCCGCCCAGTACAGAGCATCCGGCGTAATGGGCCAGTCCATTGCCGTGCGGGGCATACCCGGCGTAACGGCGGGGTTGGGACCCATGTACTCCTCATAGTTGGAGGCATTGTAGCAGTTAAAGCCGAAGAAGTCCAGCGGCTGGCAGATGACCTTCAGTTCCTCCGCCGTGAAGAATGGCTGCAGACCCGCCGGGACACAGCCGAGAACGGCCGGGTCTGCCCACCAGTTGAAATGCGAGAAGAATGCCTGCTCCGGGAACATCTGGGTGCGGGCTTTTTCTATGTCATCCGGCGATTCGTTCTCCGGCAGGTAGACACTACCGTTCAGCGCCATACCGATTTTCGGGGCCAGCTTGGCGCGGCTGCGCAGCACGCGAACCGCCTTGCCGTGGGCCAGCAGCACATTTTTTGTCAGCGCCGCCAGCTTGTTCATCATCACGGCGGGTTGCTCCTGCATCAGGCTTTCAAACGGTGCGTGCGCCCCCGTAAAGTAGCCGTTGCCGATGAAGGTCGTCGGCTCATTGACGGTGAACCAGAACCGCACCCGGTCGGACAAGGCATCCGCCACTACACGGGCGTAGTTGGCGAAATCATCACTGATTTCCGCATTGTACCAGCCACCTTTTTCGTGCGCCCACATGGGCAGATTCCAGTGGAAAATCGTCACCATCGGCTCAATGCCCGCTGCTTTCAGTTCGTCCACCAAGTCGCTGTAAAAAGCAAGACCCTTGGGGTTGACCATGTCGGGACCGGACATCACGCGCGGCCAGCTGACGGAAAAGCGATACGCCTTGACGCCCAGCTTTTTCAGCAGCGCTACATCCTCCTTGTAGCGGTGGTAGTGATCACAGGCGATAGTACCGTTCTCTCCGTGCTTGACGTGCCCCTCGCTCAACGCATCCCAGATACCGGGAACCTTGCCGTCCTCATTGTAGGCACCCTCAATCTGGTAAGCAGCACTGGCCGCACCCCAGAGAAAATTCTTCGGAAAGCTCATCTTGTTTCCTCCCTTATAGTTCTGCAAGCCGGTCATACAGCCCCTGCAGAATTGCACTCAGTTTTACTGTGTCGGGGATGACTTGAATCATGCCCACCGACAGAATATCATTCAGCTTGCGGTACACCATGAAGTCCAGTGTTTCTTTCGGTATCATATCGAACATACCGTTCGTGAATTGATTTACGATTTCTTTTGCGCGCGGATTTTCAAGAATTTCCCCAATTGTGCTTTCACCGTTCAAGGGATAGGGGTTCTTACCCTCTATCATCAGCGGGGCTTGTGCCAAAATGTTCTCCGCCGACAATGCCAGATACAGCGTGTGCGCCCCGATAGGCTGCACCCACTTATCCATTCGTGCGTCATAGCAGCGCAATGCCTTTTTGCTGACCGATACATTCACAACTGTTTCCTCACCGGGGGCAAGGCGCACCTTGGCATACCCCACCAGTGTGCGGTCGGGGCGCAGCATATGGGGCTTTTCCTCGCGGGTATAAAGCTGTACGACCTCGCTGCCGGGGCGGCTGCCGATGTTTTTTACCCGCACAGGCACATGCAGTGTTTCCTGTGTGCGCATATCCCAGCGGAAGTCATTTTCACACAATTCCACAGAAAAATCCGTGTAGCTCAAGCCGCATCCGAACGGATACTGCACAGCTAACTTGCGCTTTGCATAGCTGCGGTAGCCCACAAACACGCCCTCACCGTAGTAGGCATCGTTGCCCTCACCGGGGAAGTTTGGGTAGACGGGCGTGTCCTCGTAACGAATCGGGAACGTCACCGGCAGGCGGCCTCCCGGCTCGGCCAGCCCCGTCAGCAGACGTGCCGCTGCCACGCCGCCCATGCAGCCGGGAATGAAGATGCAAAGCACTGCATCCGCGTAAGGCAGCCAGTCCGCCATCTCTACCGGTCCGGAAATATTCAACAGCACGACGGTTTTCATGCCTTTCTGCTTTGCCTGCTTCAGCACCTCGGTCATGCGGGTGCGGTCTTGTTCCTCTACCGCCATGCTTTCGCGGTCCACATTTTCCCCGGCCGGGGCAGCCGCCGTGTACACCAGCGTGTCGGCATCGGTCCATTCCTCAAAGGCCGCCGCGCCGCGCAGTTTGCGGTATTCGTCCAGCACATTGCTGTGCAGGGCCGTCTCCACCGCCGTGGAGCCGCTGCCACACTCCAGTGTGTCGCGGCTGCGCGCCCCCCAGAACACAACACGCTGGGTCTCGGCCAGCGGTAGGACGGCATTCTCGTTTTTCAATAGCACCGCGCCGTCTTCAATGGTCCTGCAGGCGGTTTGCAGCAGTGCATCGGCGTCATACTGCGCGGGGATGCGGCGTTGATTTTGTTTGATCTCCACGATAAGCTGCAGAATATGGGTCACGCGGTCGTTCAGAACTCCCTCGGAAAGCCGCCCCTCCTGCATCGCCTGTTTGCAGGCGGTCATATCGTTTGGACCGGGCTGAATCAAATCCATACCCGCCGCCAGCGTACCTTCCTTGTTCTGTCCGGCTGCGCCCCAGTCGCTGACAATGGCGCCGTCGAAGTGCAGTTCCCCGCGCAGCAAATCTGTCAGCAGCTTTTTGCTATACGAGGTGAACTCTCCGTTCACGGCGTTGTAGGCGCTCATGATACACAGGACATGACCATCCTCGATGGCTGCCTCAAACCCACGGGCATACAGTTCCATCATAACCCGTTTTGAAAGGTTAGAGCTTGTTGTGTTGCGGTTCGTTTCCTGATTGTTTGCGAGGAAATGCTTGGCACAGGCCGCAATGCCGGCGCTCTGCATACCGCGTACAAAGGCTGCCGCGGTCTGAGCCACCAACTCCGGGTCCTCGCCGTACATTTCATAGTTACGGCCGCCCAGCGGGTCGCGGGCAATATCCACATTGGGACCAAAGCAGACATCCACCCCGGCGTCACGCAATTCCTGTCCGACCGCGCGGCCGATGGTCTCGGCTGTGATCGGGTCAAACGACGCGCCAATGTTGATGCCCGACGGGAAGCTGATATGCTGCCGACCGCCCGGACGGTATTTTGCCGCCTGCTCCACAAGGTCGGTCATCAGTGCATCGCCCTTGTACTTTGCCGCGGCCTCGTTGAGATCAACGCGGTTCAGTGCCACCATTTCCGGCGTGGCATACGCCGTACGCGGGTCATCGGCACGGCAGGGGTCAGTTAAGTAGTCCAGCACCACATGGGTGCCATTCAGCCCGGTCGCGCCGTCCATCAGATAGATGGCGGGCACATCCATATCCGGGATAGGTCGTGTGTGGCAGGCGCGGTAGCAGCCCACCATATCCAATTTTTCATCCAGCGTCATCTCCGCAACCACCTGCGGGATGCTTTGTAAGTTGCTCAATTTTGCACGCATACAGTTTTCCTCCCTTTCGCAAATGAATTCTGTATCCAGTATAGCGTGCCGTGGAATCTGCGTATTGTAATTTTCGTGATGCAATTGTAATTTTTGGCTGGCTGCCGCAGGGAATGAATCAGAACCGATTCACTTTTTCGAGTCAGGATTTTTGGATGAATCAGAAGTGATTCACTCTGGAGAGCATATCCGAATTTGTGCGGGCATCGGGTTTGTTTGTCATCGTTTTGGGGTAGACGTGTTTTGCTAGCATAGCGTTTGGATATCCACAAACGCATTTCTGGGGTGTCCCCCAGACCCCCGGCACAGTTCTTGCGTGACGATAGTGACGCTGATGACGCTTGTGACGCTGTTTTGGGGATATCCCTATACCATATCCCGGATTCAGCGTCATTAGCGTCATCTGCGTCATTCTGATTTTGTTTTTCTCGTAGTATCATTATTTTTGTTTCGAGCAGTAGTAAACTGCAAGCGTCATTTCACTATAAGCGTGACGGTGGTGACGCTGGTGACGGTGTTCGTGGGATAGGGTAAAGGGG
>ERZ780167.2730-NODE-2730-length-13490-cov-5.806103_pt1 | contig 13490 bp, 10 predicted proteins | sample MGYA00510982_ERZ780167 | MGnify/ENA primary metagenome ERZ780167 (study PRJEB29588, sample SAMEA2146107) | human gut metagenome | biome: human gut; feature: human-associated habitat; material: faeces | place: Denmark | collected 2008/2010 ... | reverse complement strand
AAAGCCTCGCCCAAGTGACTTTGTCACTTGGGCGATTCTCATATTGTACGGGTTTTAGTCACGGGCTCTGGTCTTTACTTCCTCCAGTATCTTTTCCTTGAAGGCATCGAGAGTCATTGCGCCCAGGTCGCCGCCCTTGCGGGAGCGGACGGATACAACGCCGTTTTCAACGTCGCGGTCGCCTACGACCAGCATATAGGGGATACGCTGGAGCTGTGCCTCGCGGATCTTGTAGCCCAGCTTTTCGTTGCGGTGATCAACCTCTACACGCAGACCAAGCTCGTCAAGCTCGGAAGCGATATTGTCGCATACCTGGGCGGTACGGTCGGTAAGGGGCAGCACCTTCACCTGTACGGGAGCCAGCCAGGTGGGGAACGCGCCTGCGAAGTGCTCGGTGATAACGCCTATGAAGCGCTCGATGGAGCCCAATACGACGCGGTGTATCATTACGGGACGGTGCTTTTGGCCGTCCTCGCCTACGTATTCAAGATCGAATCTTTCGGGCATCTGCATATCCAGCTGGATAGTGCCGCACTGCCAGGTACGGCCCAGGGAGTCGGAAAGATGGAAGTCAAGCTTGGGGCCGTAGAAGGCGCCGTCGCCCTCGTTTATGACGTAGCTCTTGCCCATATGCTCTATAGCCTTCTTGAGGGTATCGGTGGCAAAATCCCAGGTTTCCTTATCGCCGATATGATCCTCCGGCATGGTGGAAACTTCGATCTGATAGGTCAGGCCGAAGGTGGAGTAAACTTCATCGAACAGACGAACGACGTTCTGTATCTCATGCTCCATCTGATCCCAGGTCATGAAGATGTGGGCGTCGTCCTGGGTGAAGCAGCGAACGCGGAACAGACCGTGGAGCGCACCGGAAAGCTCATGGCGGTGTACAAGGCCGAGCTCAGCCATGCGCAGGGGCAGCTCGCGGTAGGAATGGGGCTCAAGCTTGTAGACAAGCATGCCGCCGGGGCAGTTCATGGGCTTTATCGCGTAATCCTCGCCGTCTATTACGGTGGTGTACATGTTGTCCTTGTAGTGATCCCAGTGGCCGCTCCTGTGCCACAGCTCCTGATTGAGAATTATAGGAGTGGAGATTTCCACATAGCCGTATCGCTTATGCACCTCGCGCCAGTATTCGAGCAGGGTGTTGCGCAGCACCATGCCCTTGGGGAGGAAGAAGGGGAAGCCGGGGCCCTCCTCCATGAGGGCGAACAGGCCGAGCTCCTTGCCCAGCTTGCGGTGGTCGCGCTTCTTGGCCTCCTCGATGCGGGTGATGTACTCCTCAAGGTCGGCCTTCTTTTCAAAGGCGGTGCCGTATATGCGCTGGAGCATCTTGTTCTTTTCGCTGCCGCGCCAGTATGCGCCTGCAACGCTCATGAGCTTTACGAATTTTACCTTGCCGGTGTTTTCAACGTGGGGGCCGGCGCACAGGTCGGTAAAGTCTCCCTGACGGTAGAAGCTTATTATGGCGTCCTCGGGCAGATCCTGAATAAGCTCTACCTTATAGGGCTCGCCTTTTTCTTCGAAGTACTTTATAGCGTCGGCTCGGGGCATCTCAAAGCGTTCAAGGGGCAGCGCCTCGGCGATTATCTTTTCCATCTCCTTCTGGATCTGTTCGAGATCCTCCGGAGTGAAGGGCTCTGCGTCAAAGTCATAGTAGAAACCGGTGTCAATGGCGGGGCCGATGGCCAGCTTTGCCTCGGGATGTACCCGCTTTACGGCCTGGGCAAGTATATGGGCGGCTGTATGGCGCATGGTCCAGCGGCCGTCTTCATCTTCCCAGGTGAGGAGCTTAATGCTGTGGTCGCCTGAAATGGGGCGGAAGGCGTCCGCCCTGCTGCCGTCTATCTCGGCGGCAAGTGTAGCTTTCCTGAGGCGGGGGCTGATGGACTCAGCTATCTGAAGGGCGGTCATGCCGTCTTCGTATTGCTTTACGGAGCCATCGGGAAAAGTGATATTCATGGTGTTCCTCCTTATATGATGTAAATCAGGCTTTGCGGATAATATAAAAATGCCCGCTCCAAGCTCGAAGCAAGGGACGGACAAATTCAAACATATCGGTTATCCGCGGTTCCACCCTAATTGGCATAAAACCCACTTTATAGGGGCTGTATCGCGCCCAAAGCGAACCGCAGTAGCGGGGCGGTATTCCCAGGCGCCGCGCCATGAAAGGGCTTACAGCCAGCGACCCTCTCTCTCTTGATGGTGCCTTTGCGTTGGTACTTAACCCGTATCGACCCACGATAAAATATAAAATATGAATTGATTATATGCCCGTCCGGTACCTTTGTCAAGGGCGGCTATGGGAAAAATTACTGGCAGGTCAAAGCCCTGATTATACACATAATATGCTCGTGCGCCGAAAAAAGCGCGGCTGATATGAGCGGGAACCCATAGGGAAAGCCCGGCATATGATGCAGGTATAGCGGGATAAGGAGAGTAAGGTGCTATGGCGGTGTGCTCGGTGGGCACTACGAAATACGAGGCGGATATAGGCAGGCTCATGGAGCGGCGGCTCGACAGGCTGGGCGGCGGCATCTCACCCGAGTGCGGGCGTGGCTTTGCAGAGGCTTCAATAGAGGGCGGGGCACAGCTTGCGCAGTGGTGCGAGGCTGTAGCCGAGCTGCTGCTCATGGATCTTGCCCAGTTTGAGATAGCCTATATGGTAAACGGGCTGCCCCTTACGCTGGAGGAAAAAAAGGCTGTGCTGCCCGAGGCCATATGCATGGCAAAGCGGGCCTCAGGCCTGGAAAAATTGCAGGGCGAGCTGATGGATTACTTTGAGGGCAACAGCTACCTTTCTCTCGAAGGGTATATACGCTTCCGAATGCAGGACTACCGCAGACAGTGGGAGAGATGCGTATACGCCGCAGCTGACGAGATGCTGCTCAACGACGAGTATACCGAGCTGCTCAAAGTGCTGTCCGCGTTCGTAAAGCTGCGCTCATCGGGCGCGGGCGAGGTGTATGTGATACTCAATCCCGACGGCAGCTGTACCTTCACAGATGACAACGACGTGAGGATAGATTACGAACAGTGCAGCGAGGAGGGAATAATGAGCGTACTGGTAGGCCTTTCTCCGGATCGTATTACGGTATACGACCTTTCCGGGGGCAGGAGCGCGGAGCTTTACGATAACCTCATTCGCGTTTTTGACGACAGGGTAAGGTTTTTCAGATAGACCCAGGGTTACATAAATGATATAATCATCATGGGGGGAAGCTTCCATGAATGATATCATAGCGGAAAAATTAAAACTGCTGCCTGACGAACCGGGCGTATACAAGATGTACGACGGCAGCGGTGAGATTATATACGTCGGCAAGGCCGTGAACCTGAAGAACAGGGTGCGGCAGTATTTTCAGCATACCCCGAAGCCTCCTAAGGTGGAGGCCATGGTTTCCCATATCGAGGATTTTCAGTATATCATAACATCGAACGAGACAGAGGCGCTGACGCTGGAGAGCAATCTCATAAAGGCGCTCATGCCGCGTTATAACATACTATTAAAGGACGACAAGCATTTTCCGTATGTAAGGCTGGATACAAAACAGGATTTCCCACGGTTTGAAGTCGTGCGCAGGGTCAAAAAGGACGGAGCGAAGTACTTCGGCCCTTATCTTTCGAGCCTGAGCCTGAAGGATGCGCTTACGGCCATACGGGATATATTCCCGGTCAGGCACTGCAAAAAGGATATCCATAAGGCCATCGCCCGCAATGAGCGGCCCTGCCTCATGTTCCACCTGGGCAAGTGCTGCGCCCCGTGCAGCGGCAAGGTCAGCCGGGAGGAATATCACAGGCTGCTGGAAAGCGTAAGCAGGTTCCTTGAGGGGCATACCGGCCCCATAATCGAGCTGCTTACTGAACAGATGCAATCTGCCTCGGAAAATATGGAATACGAGAAGGCAGCCCAGCTTCGGGACAGGATAAAGGCCATAAAGAGCCTTGCGGAAAAGCAGCAGGCCATATCCGTTACCGGCAGCGAGCGGGACATATTCGCATTCGTGAAGGATCAGGAAGACTCGGTGGTATTCGCCCTGTTCGAGCGGGGCGGCAAGATAATCTGGGCCGAGAGCATGAGCATAGCCTGCGGCGGAGAGACCACGGGCGAGATAATGGCCTCCTTCCTGAAGCAGCACTACGCTGACGGCGCGCCTGTGCCAAAGGAGATAGTGGTGAGGGACATGCCGGAGGAGAAGGAGGTGCTGTCCGAATGGCTAAGCGAGAACCGTGGCAGCAAGGTCGAGATAACCTGTCCTCAGCGGGGCGAAAAGAAAAAGCTTGCCGAAATGGCCTATCGGAACGGCGTTGAAGCCATACAAAAGGCGCGGGAGCTGGAGCACAGGAGCTGGGAGCGGGGCGAGGGCGCCATGCTGCGGCTATGCGAGATAATAGGCCTGGACGAGATGCCCGGGCGCATGGAATGCTACGACAACTCACACATACGCGGGCGGGATACCGTATCCGGCATGGTGGTGTTCATAAACGGCAAGAGTGCGCCAAAGGAATATCGCCGCTTCCGAATAAAGGAGGAGGCCAACGGAGACGATTACATGGCGATGCGGGAGGTGCTTACGCGGCGCTTCCAAAGGGCGAAGGACGGCGACGAGAAATTCACGCGCCTGCCCGATCTTCTGGTAGTGGACGGCGGCAGGGGGCAGCTCAACGTGGCGCTTGAGGTGCTGGAGGAATTTGGCCTTTCACATATCCCCGCCATAGGCCTTGCGGAGCAGAACGAGGATATAATACTGCCGGATAAGGAGGAGCCCATACGCCTTTCGCGCAGGGATCCGGCGCTGCACATACTGGAACGCATAAGGGACGAGGCCCACAGGTTCGCTATAACCTACCACAGGAGCCTCAGGGCGAAAAACGCCCTGATGTCGGAACTGGATGGCATAGACGGCATAGGCCCAAAGCGTAAACGGGCTCTTTTCGACGCCTTCATAACGTCAGAAAATATAAGGAACGCATCGATTGAGGAGCTTTGCGGCGCAAAGGGAATGAGCAAGCCCGCGGCGGAAAAGGTATTCGCGCATTTTCACCCGGAGGAACGGCAAGAAGAAGGAAAGGACGATCAAAAGACATGTACAGGCTTATAGCGCTGGATATAGACGATACCATAACCCTCAACCCGAGGGTAGTTCCAAATGAGATAATCGAGGCCGTAAGAAAGGCAAAGGAGCACGGCATACACGTGACCGTGGCCACCGGACGCGGCTGGTGGGGCTCGAAGCTTATAATAGATCAGCTGGATGTAACCGATCCCGTTATAAACTACGGCGGCGCAATGGTAAACGAGCCCAGGACAGGCAGGGCTTTGCACGCCCATGAGATACTGCCGGAGCTTGTTACGGAGGTTCTCGGGGAGGCGAAGACACTGGGTATACACGCCCATATCTATCAGGGCGACAAGGTGATAGCCGAAGAACCCAATCCCTATGTGGAGGGCTACGCCGAAAAGCTGGATCTGCCCCACGAATACGATCCGGATATAATGAAAAAGACCTGGTACAACGTGCCGAAGGTCCTCATGATGACTACCGACGAGAAGGCGCAGAGGCTTATACCGGAGTTTCAGAAAAAATACGATGGAAAGCTGAAGGTGTCCGGTTCCAGCAAGGGCTTTATAGAGTTCAACAACCCTGCCGCCCACAAGGGCGCCGGCCTTGAATGGGTGGCGGGATACCTTGGCATAGCCCAAAAGGACACCGTGGCGGTGGGCGATAATTCGCTCGATCTGGAGATGATACGCTGGGCGGGCCTCGGCTGCGCAGTGGATAACGGGAAGCCGGAGGTAAAGGAAGCTGCGGATCTTGTTATACCCTCGTGCGCGGACTTCGGGGTGGCACGGCTCATCGAATGCATAATAAACGGCAAGGTATAGCTTTACGGAGGACAGTATGGCGGTAGAGGTAAGCGTAAGGGAAATATGCGGCGAGCTTGAGATAACTGCCCTTGAGCCGGGCAGCGGGAGCATAAGCTTCCAGACTCCAGAGATAAGCCGGCCCGGCTTGCAGTTTACGGGCTTTTATGAAAAATTTTCTCCAAAGCGGGTGCAGCTCATAGGCAACGCGGAGATGTACTATCTTTACAGCCTGACGCCCGAACAGCTTGAGGACAGAATGGATCGGTTCATGGGGCTTCATGTTCCATGCATAGTTTGCGCCCGCGGCAACAAGCCCCCGGAGATACTGCTTGAAAAGGCGAGGCACTATGGTGTGCCGGTATTCATTACAAACCGTACCACCGACAGGGTGGGCCACGAGATATCCAGCTTCATACAGAAAAAGCTGGCCCGGCGCATACTGCTCCATGGAGAACTCATGGATATATACGGAACCGGTGTGCTGATAAGGGGTGAAAGCGGCCTGGGCAAGAGCGAGACGGCGCTGGACCTGATACAGAGCGGGCACAGGCTGGTAGCGGACGATGTAGTGGAGGTATCCCGCCTTGAAGAGCGGCTGGTGGGCCGCGCTCCCAACGCCACAAAGCACATAATGGATGTCCGTGGCATTGGCATAATAGACGTGCGGTATCTTTACGGCATGAGCGCAATACTGCCGGAGAAGGATATAAATTTAGTCATAGATCTGAAGAAGCTTGAAGAGTATCTGGATACAGAAGAAAAGGCTGTTGACGCAATGGATATACTTGGCCTGCCGGTGCCGCTTACGCCGCTGCCCATAAGCCCGGGACGTAACGTTGCGGTGCTTGTGGAGGTGGCTGTGCGCAATTTCAGACTGAAGCACATGGGCTTTGACTCTGAGCGAGAATTTGAACTGAAACTGAAATAGCTTTGGAAGGAGAAATATATGTATCAGGTGGGCGTGGATATAGGCGGCACAAACATCGCCATGGGACTTGTGGACGAGGCGCTGGAGGTAGTGCAGCGCAGGAGCATACCCTTTGATGTAGAGGGCGGCGGGGAGCGCACGGCAGAGATAATACACGAAGGTACGCTTGCAATGCTCAAAAGGCAGGGCGCCGGGTTATATGATCTGGATAGCGTGGGCGTAGTTGTTCCTGGCAGCATAGATCCTGCGGGCAGCGTCGTCATAAACGCATATAACCTGAATTTTCACAACGAGCCATTGAAGGCCAGGATACAGAAGCATTTCGGCGATATCCCGGTATTCCTCGCGAACGACGCTGACGGTGCGGCGCTTGCGGAGCTTCACAAGGGAGCCTTCGTGGGCTGCCGGACCGCCGTGCTGTTTACTCTGGGTACTGGAGTGGGTGGCGGCCTTATACTGGGCGGCAGGATGTTTCACGGCGGCCTTGGCAACGGCTGTGAGCTGGGCCATGCGCTGCTGGTAAGCGGCGGAGAACAGTGTACCTGCGGAAATAAGGGCTGTATAGAGGCATACTGCTCCGCCACTGCGATAATACGCGATGCCATAAGGGCCATGGAAAAGCACCCCGACAGCCTGCTCTTTGAGCGCACGCTGGGTAAGCCTGAGCGCATGAACGCCAAAACCGCCATCGACTGCGCCAGGGAGGGGGACAGGGCCGCTTTGGAGGTGTTCCATAATTATGTGGATCACCTGGGCTCTGCGGTGGCTTCAATGATAAACCTGCTGGACTGTGAGCGGGTGGCAATAGGCGGCGGGGTTTCCGCTGCAGGGGAATTTCTCTTTGAACCTCTCAGAAAAAACGTACACGCGAAGAGCTTCTTTGAAAACCACGGCAGTGTAGTTCCGGCCGTGATGGGCAACGACGCGGGCATAATAGGCGCCGCGATGCTCAGGCGCAACGAGGAATAATTAAAAAATATATAAGGCGGTGAGATTATGATACCTACCCTCTCGATTGTTTTTATGGCAATATCAGCCCTTGTGAGCATAGGACTGCCTATAGCGCTGGGCATAATATGGCATAAGCGCACCGGCGCGAAGGCTTCATCGCTGTTCATCGGCGCAGCTGCGTTTGTGGTGTTTGCCATGATATTGGAAAACATATGCCACAGGCTCGTGCTGTACGGCAGCGGCTCCTGTGCCGCCTTCATGCAGTCCAACCTGTGGGCGTATGGGCTGTACGGCGCTCTGGCGGCGGGTGTGTTTGAGGAGACGGGACGGTTATGTGCCTTTAAGCTGTTTTTTAAGAAGAAGGACGACAGATGTGAGGGCGTTATGTACGGTATAGGGCATGGCGGCGTGGAAGCGGTGCTGGTATCCGGCCTTACCATGATAAGCTACATTGCAATCTCTGCGATAATCAACCTTTCGGGCGGCATGGCGGGTCTTACCGTTCTCGGCATCGGCGAGGATACGGCCTCCGTGCTGATGACCGCGTTTACCGGGACGAATCCGTTTATGTACCTCGTGAGCGGCATTGAGCGCATCATGGCGATGGCCTTTCATATTTCGATGTCGGTGCTGGTGTTCGCCGCGGTAAAGAAGAAGGGCAGGGGCTGGTATTATCCTCTTGCCATAGGGCTGCACGCGCTTCTCGACCTTGGGGCTATGGCCTATCAGACAGGCATCATAAAGAGCATTATCGCCGTAGAGGGCTATGTGCTGGTATTTACGGCGCTGTGCGCGCTGCTCGCGGCCAGGGTATACAGGGGAATGGCGGAGCAACGGCAGGAAACAAATCAAAATTATACTGTTGACAAGGAATAACGCGCAGTATATAATACAACAAAATTAAACAGCGACTGGATAGAGGCGCAGCCGACAATATTAACCCTCAACAGCCACGCAGGGCGTTTACGGGGGGCTAAAGGGAAGGCTGCCGAAGGACGAAGGGCTATGCGGGCTCTGCGTACCTGGGCAGCGGGATAATATCCCGCTGACTGTCACAGCTACATCTGTGGAGTGCTATCATTCAAAAAGCCAAGAACGTTTTTATTTATGTTTATTGCGGCGGTCGGAGTGATGCTCCTGCCGCCGTTTAATTTAAAAATTTTAAGTTTTTCGGAGGAAAGAAAAATGCGCAGATTTCTGAGTTTGGCACTTGTATTGGTACTTTGTTTGTCCATGGCAGCTTGCGGCAAGAAGACTGAGGACAGCCTTTCGGACGGCGTGCTGACCGTCGCCATGGAGTGCGCCTACGCCCCCTACAACTGGACCCAGAGCGACGATTCCAACGGCGCTGTTGAGATCCGCGGTTCCAGCGACTACGCCTACGGCTACGACGTTATGATGGCGAAGAAGATCGGCGAGGCCCTGGGCCAGAAGGTTCAGATCGTCAAGCTGGACTGGGACAGCCTGATCCCCGCCGTCATGAGCGGCGACGTTGACTGCGTCATCGCCGGTCAGTCCATCACGGCTGAGCGCGCCGCCCAGGTTGACTTCAGCGACCCCTATTACTACGCTTCCATCATCACGCTGACCAAGAAGGACAGCGCCTACGCCAACGCCGCCAGCGTAGCTGACCTGGCCGGTGCAACCGCTACCAGCCAGCTGGGCACCATCTGGTATGACACCTGTCTGCCGCAGATCGAAAACGCCAACATCCTGCCCGCACAGGAGACAGCCCCCGCCATGCTGGTGGCCCTGAACAGCGGTGCCTGCGACATCGTCGTCACCGACCGCCCCACCGGCCAGGCAGCACTGGTCGCCTACCCCGACTTCACGCTGCTGGACTTCGGCGGCGGCGACGGTGACTTCCAGGTCAGCGACGAGGATATCAACATCGGCATCTCGATGAAGAAGGGCAACACCGCGCTGAAGGATGCCATCAACGAGGTGCTGGCCACCATGACCACCGACGACTACAATGCCTTGATGGATGAAGCCATCAGCGTTCAGCCCCTAAGCGACAACTAATACCGTCCGCCCCTGCCGTTTTGCGCGGCAGGGGCTTCGGTGTTGAGGAAACATAAAGGAGACTCTCATGCAAGACTTTTTCGCAAACTGTGCCACAGTGCTGCAAAAGTACGGCTTCTCGTACCTGCGCGGTGCGGGCACTACCCTGCTGCTGGCACTGGTCGGCACGTTCTTCGGCTGCCTGATCGGCTTTGCGGTCGGCGCATTGCAGACCATCCCAGTGGATAAGCAGCGCGACCCGGTGTGGAAGCGCGTGCTCTTGAAAATTCTGCACATCTTCCTGCGCTGCTATGTGGAGCTGTTCCGCGGCACGCCCATGATCGTGCAGGCTGTGTTCATCTACTATGGCCTTTTGCAGGTTTTCGGCATCAAGATGGGTATGTGGCAGGCCGGCTTCTTCATCGTGTCCATCAACACCGGCGCGTATATGGCCGAGACAGTCCGCGGCGGTATCGTGTCCATTGACCCGGGCCAGACCGAGGGCGCAAAAGCCATCGGTATGAACCACTGGCAAACGATGATCCACGTCATTCTGCCCCAGGCACTGCGCAACATCATCCCGCAGATCGGCAACAACTTCATCATCAACATCAAGGATACGTCGGTTCTGTCCGTTATCTCCATCACCGACCTGTTCTTTGTACACAAAAGCGTTGTCGGCGCACTGTACACCTACTTTGAGAGCGCGGCCATCGTCATGGTCATCTACCTGACGATGACGCTGTTTGCCAGCTATCTGCTGCGCCTGTGGGAGAAAGCGCTGGACGGCCCGCAGAACTACGACCTGAACACCACCGACTCGCTGGCCTACACCAGCGGTATGTACAACGCCCCGGACCCGAACCACGAGTCCCAGAATCTGGATATGAAGGGAAGTGCAGCCCATGTCTGAGCCTGTTATCGAGGTGCGCCACCTCTCCAAGAGCTTCGGCACCCACGTTGTCCTGCGTGACGTTGACTTTACCGTCAACGCGGGTGACGTCACCTGCATCATCGGTGCGTCCGGCAGCGGCAAATCCACACTGCTGCGCTGCATCAACCTGTTGGCGACGCCCACGAACGGCAAAGTGCTGTTCCACGGCAACGATATCACCGCCAAGGGGTCTGACCCCTGCGCCTACCGCGCCAAGGTGGGCATGGTGTTCCAGAGCTTCAACCTGTTCAACAACATGACTGTGCTGGACAACTGCACGGCAGGCCTGCGCTACGTGCTGCACCAGGATAAAGAAACTGCGCAGAAGACCGCGCTGGAAAACCTGGAAAAGGTCGGCATGGCACCCTATATCCATGCCAAGCCCCGCCAGCTTTCCGGCGGCCAGAAGCAGCGCGTGGCGATTGCCCGCGCCCTGGCCATGCAGCCCGAAGTGCTGCTGTTCGACGAGCCGACGAGCGCCCTTGACCCGCAGATGGTCGGTGAGGTCCTGGCCGTCATGCGCCAGTTGGCGAAGGAGGGTCTGACGATGATCGTCGTCACCCATGAGATGGCCTTTGCCCGGGATGTTTCGAGCCATGTGGTCTACATGGCCGACGGCGTCATCTGTGAGGAAGGCACCCCCGCCGATATCTTTGAGCACCCGCAGAATGCAAAGACGGTGGAGTTCCTGAGCCGGTTTAGACAGGCGTAAACGCGTAAAATAAAGCGACCGATGGTATGTGATGTGCCATCGGTCGCTTTTTGGTTATGAGGTTGTAAAAATATCATTGCGGGGCGTCGAGGACGCCGCCCCTACGGCTAAAGGATAAAGTAATTGTAAAGGCACAGTGCGGCGGCCTGAGGGCAGGCCGCCCTACGGAGCAGTAGAGGACAATCGAGAGGGGCAAGGGAGGGCGGAAGCCCGCCCCCGACGGCGCGGGCAGAGCAGAGCCCCGCACCACGTCGCAACAGCGGCAATTTTCTTTGGTTCTTTCTTTTGTTGGCAAAAGAAAGAACACCTCCCGGGAGGATGCCGTTTCTCCTTTAGCCAAGCGGCACATCGATCTCGTCGCCGATGGCAAAGCTGTAAATCGTCAGCTTCGTCACGGGGACGCTCAGCCGCTGGGCAAACGCACGGCGGTAGAGCCGCAGCTGGGCGGCGTACTCGTCGATATAATACTGCGCGTCGCGGCTGCGGTCTGTCTTGTAGTCGAGAATTTCCGCGTGCTCATCAAACACCAGTACCAAATCGGCGATGCCTTGCACGAGCACTTCCGCTTCGGCGGCACTCCCCTGCTGTGCGGCGGGGGTGACTTCGGCGGCGGGCAGGGCCGTGATGAACGGTTCCTCCCGCAGAATTTGTTTCGCATGGCGGATGCGCCGCCAGACTGCACTCTCAAAGAAGGGCCGCACGGCGTCCAGGTCGAGCTTGTCTGCCAGCGCGGCATCCAACAGCTGCAAATCCGTCTGGCGTTTGACCTCGGCGTCCAGGTCGGGCGCAGGGCCGTCGAAGGGTACGCTCTGCATAAAGGCGTGGATGGCGGTGCCGCGCTCGGCCCCGGTCATGCCGGTTTTCTGCAAAAAGGCCGGGCGTTCCAATGCCACCGGGCGGGCCGCATGGGCCACAGCGCTGACGCTGACCTTGGCGGGTACTTTTTCCAGCGCGGCGCGGGGGCTGTGCCAGGCAAAGCTGGCTTTCAGCATTTCGACTGTGGCCGGGTCGGGCTGGGGTGCGCGGGGGGCGGGCGGCTGCTCGGCATTTTCCGGCAGCGCCACCAGACGTATCGTCAGCGGCACCTCCGTTGGGCGGTGGTGGGGCAGAAAGCTCGTGTACCCCCACAGCGCGTCGCTGTCCGGGTGCAGCATGGCGGCAGTCAGTATCCACCCGGCCCAGCTGCCCATACTGCGCATCGACTCACTGCCGGTGGCCTCGGCTGCCGCGCAGAGGGCCGGTGTTTTCAGCGCACTGGCGGTCTTTTTCAGCGGCACGGTGATGATGAGCGCATCCTGGGCACGGGTCAGCGCCACATACAGAACGCGCATTTCCTCGCTCAATGTCTCGGTGCGGATAGCCTGGGCCAGCGCCGCATAGGGCAGCGTTTTGAACCGCTTGGCCGCCCGGGGCGCACGCAGCATAACGCCCACGCCCAGACGGCTGTGGGTCAGCACCGGGCGGATGGCGTCGCTCTGGTTGAATTTGTGGTCGGTGTCAGCCACGAACACCACGGGAAATTCCAGCCCCTTGGCGGCGTGCACGGTCATCATGCGCACCCGGTCGGCCTGGGTGTCGGCGTCGGCATTGGTGAAGAGGGCCACATGCGCCAGATAGTCGGTCAGGCGGCTCTCCTCTCCGCAGGTGGTCTCGTAGGCGTAAACCGACTGCTTGAGCTCGGCTAAGTTGTCAAGGCGCTCCTGGCTGCCCTCGGTGCGCAGCATGGCCTCGTAGCCGCTCTCGTCAAGGAGGGCCGACAGCAGCTCCGAAACGGGGCGCTGCTCGCAGCCGGGGGAGAAACGCTCAATGAGGGCGACAAAGTCCTGCGCGCCCGTCCCCTTGAAAAGCGGGTCTTCCAGGCTGTCACACAGGGCCTCGTAGAGGGAGCAGGCCTTGTCCTGGGCGTATTGCTCCAAAAAGGCCATGCGGCGCCTGCCGAGATTGCGCTTTGGCAGGTTGAGGATGCGCCGAAACGCCAAATCGTCGCGGTCGGCAACCATGCGCAGATAGGACAGCGCGTCCTTGACCTCGCGGCGCATAAAAAACTGAACGCCACTGTAAATGGTGTAGGGGATTTCCCGCCGCAGCAGCTCCT
>ERZ780167.2726-NODE-2726-length-13498-cov-3.231050_pt1 | contig 13498 bp, 10 predicted proteins | sample MGYA00510982_ERZ780167 | MGnify/ENA primary metagenome ERZ780167 (study PRJEB29588, sample SAMEA2146107) | human gut metagenome | biome: human gut; feature: human-associated habitat; material: faeces | place: Denmark | collected 2008/2010 ... | reverse complement strand
CCGGTATCCCGCCTGTTTGTTTTTTATTTATTTTTACTTGTTTACTCCGCCGGCATCCGTTCTTATCACGTGCCGCTTTTTTCCTCCGCAGGCGGAAAGAAATGCACATCTATCTGATTAAAGGGGATGCTTATGCCCCGCCTGTCAAACTCTTCTTTTACCTTTTCCGTCACCGCAAAGTAAACATCCCAATAGTTGTTCCGCGCGCACCACACCTTTACGCTGTATCGTATGGCGCTGTCGTCATAGCCCTTTACATTTATGCTGTGTGCAGGCTCATCCAATATTCCCACGGTGTTTTCGCATATATGCTCAAGCGCCGCCTTAACTCTTGATATATCGTCCTCATAGCCGGCGGTAAACTCAAGATCCACCCGTCTTGTGGCATTGTAGGTATAATTGATGATGTTTGTCGCGGTGATTCCGGAGTTGGGCACCGCTATATGCTTGTTGTCCGTAGTATCAAGATGGGTAAACATAAGGTCGGTGCTTATCACCTTACCTTCCACCCCGTTTATTGATACAAAATCCCCGCCGCGCAGCACCTTGCTTACCATAAGCAGCAGCCCGCTTGCTATATTGCTCAGGCTGCCCTGAAGCGCAAGGCTTATTGCCACGCCGGCTGTTCCCAGCATTGTTATAACACTTGTGGTGTTTATGCCAAGCTCCGCCATGGCGGCTATTATTATAACAATCCATATAAGTATCACCGCGCTGTTTCTGATGAACATATGCATAAGCGGCTCCACTTTTTTATTAAGGATCTTGCCGATTATCCGCATGATCAGCATTTTAAGCAGCCAGCCGGCAAATATTATGATTGCCGCCCCCAGCACGCGCGGCAGGAATTCCACTATTCTGTTCAGCATTGTTTCAAAAGCGCTCATTTCTTCTCCGTCCCGTTTCTTTAGTTTTATGCAGGTTCTTATCTGTTCGTTAAGCGCCCGTGCGCCTGTCCGGTTTTGTTACCTTGTTTATTTTCTCAGCATGCGCCGCATCCCTGCCGCAGCTTGTTTTGCAGCCGCGCATCGGCTTTTTCCGTGTATGCACGGCTCATGCATGCAGTTTTGCGCTTCCGCCGGAATAATTTACCGTTATCTCCTCCCCCGGTGACAGCACAGTAAAGGCCGAAGCGCGCAGCAGGCGGTTCATTACGGACAGCCCCACTCCGTCGCAGGAGGGCGTGCTGAATATTACAAGCTCCAGCCCCATTTCATCGGCCTGACGCAGACGGGCAAAAAGCTCGTGCGCCTGCACCTCCGCCCGTTCGCCTCCGAAAAGCTCCGCCCTTACGCCGTGAGCCAGCGCGTCCGCAAGCAGCGCCTTGCCGTCAGAGCGCGTAAGCACCACTCTTGCCTCCGGGGCATAGTGCTTATATTTCATGCCGGGCGATGCCACGGCGTCCAAGGTAATGTTTTTAAGCACTGCCTCATGGATATACATATCCGGCAGCACTGCCTTAAGCTGCTCCGGGGTTATTCCGCCGGGGCGCAGCAGCACGGGGCGCTCCGCAAGGGATATTACCGTGGATTCCACCCCCACGCCGCACTCGCCGCCGTCGATTATCAGCGGTATCTTCCCGTCAAAATCCGTAAACACATGCTGTGCGCAGGTGGGCGACGGCTTGCCCGAGAGATTGGCGCTGGGCGCTGCAACCGGCCCCGCAAGCGCCAAAAATTTCTGCGCGTCGGGATGGGCCGGGCAGCGCATCCCCACCGTGTCCAGCCCCGCCGTTACCTCCGGCGGCAGCTGCTTTTTTTTAAGCACCATTGTGATTGGTCCCGGCATAAAAGCCTCGTATACTGCCTCGGCATTGTCGTTCCAATAGCCCAGCTCTTTCATCTGCTCCTTTGAGCATACATGCACTATTAAGGGATTATCGTTGGGCCGCCCCTTTACGCGGAAAATACTGTTTACCGCCTCGCCGTTCATCGCGTCGGCGCCCAGTCCGTATACCGTTTCCGTGGGGAAGGCCACAAGTCCGCCTGCGCGGATTATTTCGGCGCCCTTTTCAAGGCTTTCCGGGCAGGCCTTAAGCAGCTGTGTCTTCATATTATTCCTCCTGTGCCTCGCCCATCTCTCCCGTGCTTCCGGCAAGCACCAAAGCGGATATCATTTCCTCCATATCGCCGGCAAGGAAGGCCTCCAGCTTATAAAGCGTAAGCCCTATACGGTGATCCGTCACCCTCCCCTGAGGGAAGTTATAGGTTCTTATGCGCTCCGAGCGGTCGCCGCTGCCTATCTGGCTGCGCCGCTCATCCCCGTACTGCTTCTGCGCCGCCGAGCGATAATAATCCGCCACTCTGGTTTTCATCACCTGCATGGCCTTTTCCCTGTTTTTCATCTGACTGCGCTCATCCTGGCAGTTTACCACAATGCCGGTGGGCACATGTATCATGCGGATGGCGGACTCCGTCTTATTTATGTGCTGCCCGCCCGCGCCGCTGGAGCGATGGGTTTCTATTATAAGGTCGCCCGGTGCAATGGTAACATCCACATCCGTAGCCTCCGGCAGCACCGCCACGGTGGCCGCCGAGGTATGTATCCTGCCGCCGCTTTCCGTAGCCGGTATACGCTGCACGCGGTGCACTCCGCTTTCATAGCGCAGATTGCGGTACACCTTGGAGCCACTTATAAGACATTCCGCCTCCTTTATTCCGCCTATGTCGGTCTGGCTTGCGCTTATAACCTCAAAACGCCAGCCCTTTGATTCGGCATACCGGGTGTACATACGCATCAGATCCATGGCAAAAAGCGCCGCTTCCTCGCCGCCCGTGCCCGCACGCAGCTCCAGAACCACATTCTTGTTATCCTGCGGATCCTCCGGCACAAGCAGCTGCGCAAGCTCCCGCTCCGCCGCCTCAAGGCGGGGCAGGTTTACCGCAAGCTCCGATGCCGCAAGCTCCCGCAGATCCGGGTCCTCCCCGTTTTCCAGCTCCCGCGCCTCTTTTACCGACTCCGCAAGCGTTTTATAGCCCGCATAGGCCTCCATTATGCCGCTTAAATGCGCATGCTCCCGCGCCAGCGCCTGCCATTTTTCCTGATCGGCAATTATATCGGGCTGTGCAAGCATATGCTCTAACTCCTCAAACCTGACGCTCATCTCTTCCAGCTTTTCTTCCATGCATCTACCTCTTAAACAATACTGAGGGAGCCCTCTCCCTTTTTCCGAAAATGCCTATGATTATTTCCTTTTTGCGCTGCAAAAGCGCTTCTGCCCGGAATAATCGCAAAATGTGCGGAAATTCTCAAAGCAGCCCGTATCGTCAAACATGCGCTCTATTGCGTCAAACTCAAATTCCTCCGCCTCCAGCGCCAGAAAGCCGCCCGTCTTCAGCCTTTGCGCCGCCTGCGGAATAAGGCGCGCATATATTTCCGTGCCCGTTTCTCCGCCGTCCAGCGCCAATTTCGGCTCATACGAACGCACCTCCGGCTCAAGGGAGAGGATAACCTTTGAAGGAATATAGGGCGGATTGGAAACAATGGCGTCATACTGCCCCTCAACAGAGGAAAACAGATCGCTTCTTACAAAGCTCACCCTGTCCTCCAGACCGCAAAGCGCGCAGTTTTCCGCCGCCAGCGTCAGCGCCTCCCGGCTTATATCCGCGCCCACTGCCCGAACATTGCCCGCCTGCGCCGCAATACCCAACGCCAGCGCGCCGCTGCCGGTGCACATATCCAGCAGTAAAACGGGTCTTTTTTCGCCGTACGCCCTTTTTATCTCCTGCACGCAGTATTCCCCCAGCAGCTCGGTTTCCGGCCGCGGAATAAGCGCGCGCGCATCCGTATGCAGCTCCAGCGACATAAAGCTCTGTGTACCCAGAATGTATTGCAGCGGCTCCCTTTGCGCCCGTCTTGCGCAAAGCCGTTCTATTTTGTCACACTGCTCCTGCGTAAGCACGACATCCTTTTCAAGGCGCAGGCGCACCCTTCCGAGCCCCGTTACCGCGCTGATTATCCATTCGGCATCGGTGCGTCCCTCCGGCACTGCCGCCCGCTCCAGATATTCGCCTTGCCTTTTTATAACCTCTTGTCTCATTGCTCCTCCGCAGCCGCTGCACGGCCGGCACGGGCAGCGCGCCCGTGCATATCATACAGAATACATTATATTCTTTTTGCCGATTTTTTGCAATGGATATTAAAGCCCGCCCGAACAGCCGCCGCATGGCCTGCGCCGCTTCTCCGCCGGCATATTTTCACCGCGCATCACGGATATTTACGCCGCGCATTATTAAATATTTCAGATTATTATTGAAAAAACGGGCGCAAAATGCTATAATGCAGCCAGAGGGTCGTGCCTGCGGGCACAGATTCCGCGAAAGGGGTAGCTGTTATGAAGGATATGGATCGCCTCATGCTCTTTCTTGAGAAAACCGAGCCTTTTGCCGTAGCCTACTCCGGCGGGCTGGACAGCAGTCTGCTGCTTTGGGCTGCCGCCTCCGTGCGCCCCGGCACTACGGCAATAACATATGTCTCTCCCATTCATCCCGTTTGGGAAAAGGACAATGCCTGCGTCTATGCCTCCGCTCTGAAGACACCGCATATTACCGTTACTTCGGATATTCTTGCGGTGGAGGGGCTGCGGGACAATCTGCCCGGCCGCTGCTATTACTGCCGCCGCGCGCTTTACCGCCGTATAAAGAAAGCGGCGGAGGAACAGGGGCTTCACACTGTTATCGAGGGCAGCAATGCCGACGACTATGCCCAAAACACCCCCGGAACCCGCGCCGCAAGGGAATGCGGCATCATAAGCCCCCTTGCCGAATGCGGCTTTACCAAGGAGGATGTGCGCCGCCTTGCAAACATTGCCGGCATCCCCGCACGCAACCGCGCAACCTATGCCTGTCTTGCCACCCGGCTTCCCGCCGGCGAGCGTCTGTCCCCGGACAAGCTGCACATAATAGAGCAGGCCGAGCTGCTGCTGCACAAAAGCGGCTATGACAATATACGGGTGCGCATGCAGGGCTACTGCGCCCGCATAGAGCTTGAAAAAAACGAGCTTCTGCGCTTTATTCTGGACCCGCACCTGGACGAGCTTCACGCTGCTCTGCTTGCCATGGGCTTTGACCATGTATCGGTGGACATCGGCGGCTATTCAAAAAGCCTCTGAATGCAGAGACTTATGACCGCTTTTCACGGCGCACGGCATAAAATTACAAATAACTAAAAGGATAATAAAAAAACATATGGGAAAAACAACTCTTAAGGCCGATACAAAAAACGCCTGGTTCTATGTGGCAGTGCTGCTGTCGGTGCTTCAGGCGGTGCAGTATACCGGCGCATTTATCGAAAGCCTTTCTTCGGGAACCGCTGCAATAATAGCCGCCGCAATACCGGCAGTGATTTTTATACTGCTTGCCCTCTCCGTGCTGCTGGGAGCGCCGCGCGGGCTTAAAAAAACCGCCCTTTCGGTGGGGCTTTTGTGCATATATATGGCGGCGGATGTTTTCGGGCTTATAACGCTTCTGCGAAATACGCTCTCCGGCGGCGGCATATTGGATATTGCCTCCTTTTCCGTTATAAGCGTGCTTAAAGCCGCAGTTGCAATAGGCTATGCCGTGCTGCTTATAGTATATGTGCTTAAATGCTTCGGAAAATTCGAAACGCGCCGCCCGCTTATAACCGCGGCCTGCTGCGTGCTTCTGCTTTCCTGGGCGCTTATAGTACTGCGGCGAATCGACAACAACAGCACCGTTATAAACGCAATATGCACCGTGGACCTTTCAAATACGCTCCTTAGCGTACCCCTTTGCATAACCGCGCTTACCCTGAGCCTTAAAAAATAGCTTTGCCTTCTTAGGCTGTTGAGCCCTTCACGGGACAACCTTAAACCGGCATACATACACAGTAAAACAGTGGTTAACAAAAGGCTTCGGATTTTTCCGAAGCTTTTTGAATTTGTTATGGGGTTGTCAATAAGTTTTTTCAGCTCTTTTTTCCGAATATAACCTTTTCCTGTATGAGCGAAATTACATAATGCACGACCATACCGAAGCCGAACATCAGGATGATTGTGTTCATATCAAAGGTGATGGCGTTTGTTAGGTACAGAACATAGAAAACACCGTAATAGCCGAGGTTGATGATAAGAGAATTGACGGCATTATATTCTGTCCTGCCCAAGCCGATGAAGATATTGTCGATGATGGCACAGCCCGCATACGCGATATAAAAGGGCGCAAGCTTTATGACGATGGCAAATATCTCCTCTGCATTTCCGAGATTCTGAGCATAACGGAAAAACGGAGTCCATGCGGGAATTGTAACCGCCCATAGCAAAACACTTGCGGCGGCAATAAAGTAATAATTGAATTGCCGCAGCTTTTTGTACCCTTCCTTGCAGTCCGAGCGGATTACCTCGGCAAGTGCAGAGATCGGAATCAGCAGCCATCCCCAAATGAAATTGTTTGCAATCCAGTAGTTGCCCTGCTGAGCAACCATATTCACCATTTTGCAGACCATAACGGCATAAATGAAGTTGTCAACAAATTGCTGCAGCCCCGAAAAAACGCCTGTTTTGCACCATTCGCGGAGCATCGCACCGTCTGATTTTCCGAACCGCCGAAAGCGGATATATCCCTGCCTGTAAAGGAGAAGAATACAAGCTATCGAAAGTAATGTGTTTGTAATAATGTTGGAAACCGCTGCGCCATAGACACCGAAATTCGGTATCAGAAGAAAATCGGCAGCCAGCGACATCGCCGTGCGAATGCCGAGAAAGATGTATACATTTTTATCCTTGCCGATGATGACAAAAACCACATTGGCAAAACTGACAACGATGCCCGTCATAAATGCGGCCGTCTCAAGGCGTAGGTATGCAGAGGCAACCGTCATGTCAATCTCCCCCGGATTCATGGCGCCGATCAGCACCGATCCGTAGAGCAGCACACCGACCGAAAAGAGCATGTACAGAAGAAAAGCACAGAGCCCCGTCTTGAAGGCAGCTCCCGCAAAGTCATCTTTGCGATTTTTGAAGATTTTGTTAAGAACAGAATACAGAGGTACAATCAGAAATGCCTGCAAAGTTTCGTTGATAAGATCAAACCATTCCATCTGACCGATGATATCAAATACATCGGCTTGTCCTCCGGCAGAAATCAGGAAGGTTTTAACCGTTTGATAAATTGCCGGAATAAATGCAAGCGCGCAAAGGGAAAGCCATAGTCGCCAATTGAACGATTTCAGTTCGGATAGTCTGTTTCTCATAGTTTTTCCTTGTACAAGCCTCGCACACTAACACTACATTTGAATTTTTGCAATACCGTATGCCCCAACGAAAAGCGGATGGCGTTCCTCTTTTCAATGAAATGCCGCTTGCAACGGCACATCATATATGGGATAAGAGGTTGTACAATTACATTATAGCACAAAGCGATATGTTTTTCAAAAACAAGCAAAATGCAAGGGTAAAAACCGATACGCAATAAAAATCCCGGCAGCCGCTCTGCCGGGATCTCTTTATTTTAGTTTATGCTCCGCTATGTCCTTTTGGTATACACGCCCCTTACAGCTTGCGCGGCGCAAGCCCCATCCTCTTTTGAGCCTTCCACAGCGTGCGGTTTGCAACATATGCCGCCTTTTCCGCACCGGAGCGGAAGACACCTTCAAGATATGCCTTGTCCGCCAGCAGCTCCTTCTGCCGCGCCTGTATAGGTGCCAACAGCTCGGCCACGGCGCAGCCCACCGCTTCCTTGAACTCGCCGTATCCGCTGCCCGCAAACTCCTTTTCCACCTGAGCCGGAGTTATTTCCCTGCAGGCGGCATATATGTCTATAAGGTTGGATATTCCCGGCTTATCCTGAGAATACACAATGCCGCTGCCGGAATCGGTTACGGCGCGGCGCAGCTTTCTTATAATTACATCCTTCGTGTCCGCCATGGATATATATGCGTTGACATTTTCATCCGATTTGCTCATTTTTTTATTGGGCTCCTGCAGACTCATTATGCGCGCGCCTATCGGAGGTATATATGCCTCCGGCACCGTAAAGGTATCGCCGTAGGTGTTGTTAAAGCGAATGGCAAGGTCGCGCGTAAGCTCCAGATGCTGCTTCTGATCGCTGCCTATCGGCACAAGATCGGTATTGTAAAGCAGTATATCCGCCGCCATAAGCGTAGGATAGGTAAGCAGGCCCGCGCCTATATTGCCGCCCTGCTTTGCGCTCTTATCCTTAAACTGCGTCATGCGGGAAAGCTCGCCCATATAAGATACGCAGGTAAGCATCCAGCCAAGCTCCGCGTGTGCGCTCACCTGAGACTGAAAATACATAACATTTTTCTCCGGGTCCAAACCGCAGGCAATGTACAGCGCCAGCAGCTCAAGGCATCTCTTGCGCAGAAGGGTCGGATCCTGTCTTACCGTTATCGCATGCAGATCCACCACGCAGTAATAGGTATTGTATTCCTCCTGGAGTTTGACAAAATTCCGAAGCGCTCCCAGATAGTTTCCTATCGTAAGAGTGCCGGACGGCTGAATTCCGCTGAAAATCGTCTTTTTCCCGCTCCCTGCTTCCATACTTTTCTCCTTTGTAAAAGCACGCCCCAAGCGTGCCTGTTTATAATAAATAATTTCCGATATTATACCGCTGTATCACCGTTTTTTCAAGCGTTTTTTCCTTACCCCAGTATCACGCCCTCCGGCACCGTCCACAGCGTTTCTCCGTTTCGTATAAACACCAAATCGCCCTTTTCCGTATACGCCGCAATTTCATGCATATCCGCCCCCGATATCCGCACCTCTCTTGAAGCGTCCGCACCGTAAAGCACCGGCTCGCCCTCAAAGACCAACACATATTTTCCCTCTCTGTAAAAATACGCCGCAAGGCTTCCGTAGCCGACATATATCGGATTAAGCAGGTACATTAAGCCCGCCGCCCCCAGCGGCTCCGCTCCGTTTGATATATTCTTAACATATCCCGTAACGCCGTTCCCGGAGCTTATAAGCGCGTATAGATTGCTGTCGGCGCAGCATATATATCGCACATCATGCCGCTCGCCGTCCGGCCCCGTAACCGTGCTTGCGTTTTGGCTGTAAAACCAGCCGCGTATGCGCCACGCCCTTGCGGGCAGATTGTCGGTATCCAGCCTGCTCAGCGTAACCTTCTGCGCAATAATGTTTTTATCCTGCCAGCTTTCTCCCGCCATTGCGGCATACACGCCGTCCTCTCCCCTAAACAGCACCTCCGCGGAGCCCTGCACCGGAACAAACCCCTCCGCTCGGTCTACCGGCAAAACCGCAGAATCGGTAAGATACAGCAATTTGTTCCCGGCGACCGTAAAGCCGTACCAGTAATCCTTGCTGTCACGGGAAGCGTCATACAGCACATACTTTGTTCCTTTTTCGGGAAAGAACATCTGTATGTCAGGCTTCCCGAAGGGCATATTTCCCTCGGCATAAAGCGTTGCCGCCATTCCTCTGCTTTCATCCGTCCAAAGCAGCCGTTCCGCGGTACCTATACGCATCGGCACTCCGCTGCCGTTCCAGTACATCACAATTCCGCTTTTTTTATCACCGTCGTTGCGCAGGTATACCGCGCCTTCCCCCAATATCAGCACCTGCCGCACATTCTCGTCTATCTGTCTGCTGTCCCGGCCGTTTTTATAGCGCAGGCAGTACATACCGTTTTGCTTTACGATATATGCAACCGCTCTGCTCTTTTGGGAAAAGGCTACCGACGATGCCAGCACATTCGGCTGCGCATCCGTCAGCTCGCCGCCGACATAATGATACAGCGTGCAGAACACCTCGCCGCCGCTTACCGTATAATCCCCCGCAAAATACAGCTCCTCATCGCCATCCTCCCCGCTTTCAAAATGACGGAACACGCTGTATTCCTCAGCGCCGTAATAAAATGTAAAATCGTCGCAGAACTCACGGCTCGTCGGCTTACCGTAGGCATAATAAAGCCCTATAAGCTTTTTCCCGCTTCTGACATACAGCGGAAAAAAGCTCCCCTTTACCCTTTCATCCATTCGGTAGTAGCGTTTTACCTCCGGGCTTTCCGTCTGCGTGGCCTGCCCGGCCGGCGCACAGCCCGCAAGCAGCACCGCCAAAAAAAGTGCGGCGGCGCGAAAAATAAAGCCGTGCTTTGCCTTTATATTTGTTTTCATTGCCGCCGCCCTCTTTCCGCTTTTTTATTTTCGGCAGTTCTGCCGTTGCCGCTGTCTGCCCTCTCAAAAAATATACCGTTTTTTATGCGTTTTTTGACGCTTTTTTAACGCTTTTTTGCCTGTTTTAATGCGTTTTTTGCCCGTTTATCACGCAAAACGATCTTGGATCCAGCCAGAGATACACTCCCTGCTCTCTCTGCTTAAGCTCGCATACGCCGTTTGAAAGCAGTATCTCGCCCCCGTCCGTAAGGGAAAAATCCAATATCTGTTCCAGCGGATCGTCCGATGGATTTATTATTCCCACAACCTTATCCTGCCCGCTGCCCCGCTGTATGCACAGCGCACTGCCGGCGGCGCAAAGCCGCAGCTCTGCCCCCAAAGTGCGCCTTATACGGGACATTTCGGCTATCAGCTTCTGAAAGCCTGCCGTGTTCCATTGCTTGGGCGCACGGTTAAACGGGTCGGAACAGCCCTGCATATAGTCCTCGTCTCCGTAATAAATGCAGGGTATCCCGGGCAGCATAAACAGTATTGCATATGCCAGCTCTTCAAGCTCCCGCGCGCGTATTTCCGCAAGCGGCGGAAGCGTAAAATGCGCCGCCTGCTCCCTTGTAAGCCCCTCCGGCGCTCCGCCCAGAGCCGTGCATGCCCGCACCGTGTCGTGCGTGGAGACAAAATTCATTGTGCAGGCAAAGCTTTGAGGCGGATAATTCTCCTTCAGGGATTCCACCCTGCGCACAAACAGCGCCGCATTGCCGTATTGAAGGTATTCAAGCAGTGCGCTGCGCAGGGGGTAGTTCATTACGCTGTCCAGCTGCGCGCCCTGAAGGTAGGGACGCAAACGGGAATAGCTCTCCTTGCGGGAGGCGTCCTCCCAGACCTCGCCTATAATAAGTGCATCGGGGCGCTCATTTTTTACCTGACGCCGCAGCTCAAAAAGAAATTCATCGGGCAGCTCGTCCGCCACATCAAGCCGCCAGCCGCGTATTCCCTTTTTAAGCCAATAGCGCAAAACGCCGTTTTCGCCCGTAATAAAGTTTGAAAAGGACAAATCCTCCTCGTCTGTTTCTGGGAGCGACGGCACGCCCCACCAGCAGGCATAGCCCGTGGGGTAATTGCCGAATTTGTACCAGCTGCGGTAAACAGAGGTATCGCTGTTCTGCGCGCCGACAGAGTTATACCTGTGCTTTGCGTTAAAATACACGCTGTCATCCCCCGTGTGGGAAAAAACACCGTCAAGAATAATGCCTATTCCCTGCTTTTGGGCAGCGTTAATAAGGCGGCAAAAATCCTCTTCGGTGCCGAGTGACGGGTCGGTCTTTAAATAATCAGCCGTATTGTAGCGGTGGTTTGAGTGCGCCTCAAAAATCGGGTTCAGGTAAATGCAATTAACGCCGAGCGATTTTAAATATGGCAGCTTTTCCTCTATTCCCTTAAAATCACCGCCGAAATAGTCATTACCGAGGGCTTTCGGTTCCGCCGTCTGACGGTATTCGGGTTGTGCGTACCAATCGTTTTGAATATAGCGATCGGCGGGAACATTACTTTTTTCCGCCCCGCTGTTATAAAATCTGTCGGGGAAAATTTGGTAAATTATCCCGCCGTCAAGCCAATCGGGAGTTTCAAAATCTGCGTTATATACCGTCAGCTGCCAGTCTGTACCATTATCCGATACTATGCCTAACGAATGCTCGGTTTTGGTCACCTTAAACTCACCGTAGTCGCTTGTATATCTGAAGGAATACCAATAAAGCCCCTCTGCAAGGGTTATGTCACAGTAATAATAATTGTATTCGTCAATGCCGCCATCCGGCTGCATTATTGCCTCTCTGTAAGTTTGTTCATCATCCCTTTTCAGCCTTAAAAAAACCGAATGGACATGCGCATCCCTATGCAACAACAGCTTTAGCCGAAGGGTCTCCCCTTCGGCTAAAGCTCCCAATTTATTTCTGTATAAGCTGCTGCGTGAATCAAAAGGATAATATTCCATATTACTCTACCGGCGAAATGTGCCAGATATTCTTTGCGTATTCTTCTATTGAGCGGTCCGCCGAGAAAATGCCCGACTGCGCAATATTGGTAAGCGACATTTTCTCCCAACGCGCCGTGTCTGCATAAAGCTTGCTTGCCTTCTGCTGCGCCTTTCTGTAATCGGCAAAATCGGCGAGCGCCATATAGGTGTCGTGATTCTTTAATGTGTTGTAAATATTTTCAAACGGCTGACCCGCTATGCCCTTGCCTATGAAATCAAGCGCCGCCTTAAGCTCTGAATTGTTGTTGTAATACTGCAGAGGAGAATAACCGTTTTTCTGCAGTGCCAAAACCTCGGGAGTCTGCATACCGAAGATTATAATGTTATCGTCGCCCACGGCGGAATGAATTTCAACATTCGCACCGTCCTCCGTTCCGAGGGTTATTGCGCCGTTCATCATAAGCTTCATATTGCCGGTGCCGCTCGCCTCGGTAGAAGCAAGGGATATCTGCTCGCTGATATCTGCCGACGGAATCATAAGCTCCGCCATTGTCACCCTGTAGTCCTCAAGGAAGAGTATTTTAAGCTTATCGTTTACCGTGCGGTCGTTATCGATAACGGTTGAAAGCTTGTAGATCATCTGAATAATTTCTTTTGCAAAGAGGTAGCCCGGCGCCGCCTTTGCCCCGAAAATATAGGTCTTCGGAATAAAGTCCGCATTGGGGTTATTCTTTAAATAAAGGTATTCGGAAATTATATTGAGCGCGTTTAAGTGCTGACGCTTATACTCGTGCAGACGCTTAACCTGCATATCGAAAATGGAATCGGGGTCAAGCGTGATTCCCACATTTTCCTTAACATAATCGGCAAAGCGCACCTTATTTATGCGCTTAATATCGCGCAGCTTTGCAAGAACCTCTTTATCGTCCTTATAAGCATTGAGCTTTTGCAGCTCCTCGGCGTTCTTTATAAAGCCGTCGCCTATAAGCCCGGTTAAATACTCGGTGAGCGCGGGGTTAGCCTGGCAGAGCCAGCGCCTGTGGGTAATGCCGTTTGTAACGTTGGTGAATTTATCGGGGGTCATTTTTGCGTAATCCTTGAAAAGCTCGTTTACAAGAATTTCGCTGTGCAGCTTTGAAACGCCGTTTACCGTGTGGCAGGCGGCAACGCAAAGGTTAGCCATTCTTATAATTCCGTTTTGTATAATTGCGGTGCGCTCAACTGTCTGCGCGTCCCCCGTGAGCGCCATAACGTCGTTTCTGAAACGGCGGTCAATTTCCTTAATTATCTGATAAATACGCGGTATGCGGGTATTTATCAACTCAACGGGCCAGCACTCAAGCGCCTCTGGCATTACGGTGTGATTGGTATAAGCCACGGTGCGGGTTACAATATCCCACGCCTTATCCCAGC
>ERZ780167.2724-NODE-2724-length-13507-cov-15.830062_pt1 | contig 13507 bp, 16 predicted proteins | sample MGYA00510982_ERZ780167 | MGnify/ENA primary metagenome ERZ780167 (study PRJEB29588, sample SAMEA2146107) | human gut metagenome | biome: human gut; feature: human-associated habitat; material: faeces | place: Denmark | collected 2008/2010 ... | reverse complement strand
TAACTTATAATATATATATATATAATAAGTTAAATATAATAATAACAATTTGAAAGCAGCCCGAATTCATATACCCCTCCCCTGAAACTGTCACAACTGTCACAACTGTCACAACTGTAACGCTCCCTCAATCCTTCTCCTCTCCTTCTCCCTCCATCCTATTTTGTAAAGAAAAAAGGAATCACCCTACCCCCCTGGAGGTTATTAGAGAGATGCGCTCATGCCCATAGGGGGTGCTGCTGAGTAGTTACTTCATTTTTCATCCTTTAAAATCAGTTAAAAAATGGGTACTCCCCATAAAATGTGCAAAAACATGATAGGATTCCCTCATAAAATGTGTATATTTGCAGCGTTATTCCCTCATAAAATGTGGGATAATAGATGATTATTCCCTCATAAAATGTGATTTTAAGATACGGATTATGGAAAGATTAGCTATCAATGAACTTCTGAAATGGAAGAATAAATTGGGTTACAAACGTACCGCTCTATGCGGTAAATGGTCTCGAATTTTATTCGATACAAAATGAATCTTTTCTCACGAAAACACAAAAGAAATCCCTTAAAAACTTGCATAAACTTGCATAAAAGAGAAATATTGCTTATTTTTGCATTATCTTTGCAGGAATTAAGAGGAAAGGACGAAAATATGAAACAAGAAAACAACAGAATACAATTACCCCTAGAAGAAATCAAGCTCGCATTCGCTGCTTCATGCGTTGAGGGAGCTGCAAGAAAGCTCGGGGTACCATATATTGAAATATACGAAAGAATGAGAAAGGTTGATTTAATCAACAAGTTCATTCTGCCCCACTACGATACGCTCCACACCGAAAGTCGAGAGTATCTTATAGAAGATGTCATTGAGTGTCTAACTAATTGGGAGAAGAAAGACAGATGAAAATAACTGTTTATCATGGAGCTACAGAAATTATAGAAGCTCCACTTAATCATGTTGGAAGACCAAGGTTAGACTTTGGTCAAGGCTTCTATGTAACCGATTTAAAGGATCAGGCAATCAAATGGGCTAAAACCATAGCCGAAAAAAGAGCAGCACAACCCCTACTCAATATCTACACTCTGGATAGGGATGCTATTCTCGCAGAAGCTCGCTGCAAGATATTTACCGCATACGATAAAGACTGGCTAGACTTCATCGTGGGCAACAGACGGGGCGAAAACCCTGCCAGAGATTACGATTATGTAGAAGGAGGTATTGCTAACGACCGAGTAATCGATACCGTAAACCTATACATGACAGGTTTTTACGATGCAGAATCAGCCCTACAGCAGTTAATATTTCATAAGCCCAACAATCAGATTTGCCTGCTCAATCAAACTCTCATCAATAAATACTTAGTATATAATGGAACAGAAAAAATATAAACAGATCAACACAAAGACGCCTGAGATTCAAGAAATGATTCTCAGCTATCAGATAGGAGGCGTGGCATACGAACTGTCACAGCGCCTGGAAATATCTCCAGCTCTGGCTCTTGATCTTTTCTATCGCAGCAAGACCTGTGCCCAACTCCACGATAAGCGCACCGGCCTATATCTCATGAGCAATGGCTACATCGCCGATGATTTCATTTACGAGAAGCAGAGAGGGTACTGATAGCAGAAAGAAAGCTCGACCAGGAGTTAAGGAGAGATGCTACCCCATCATAAGGAACCATTAAGCAGGCACGCCCTGAAGGGGCAGAAGCACCTAGCCCAGGGTAACACCCTGGGTATAAGCGCAATCCGCCCTGCGCCCTGTAAGGGCAAAAGCCTTAAAAATTTCCGTGAATTCCCTGCCTATTCCTCTCGTCTTTCTGCCTCCGGCTCCGCCACCATTTCCGGCACTTCTTCCGGCAATTCATATCTTCTGATATGATGATCTTCCAGATAAATATGGTTCAGCGTAAAGGCGAGCGACTCCAGCGTCTTCTCCCTTACCGCCGGCTTCAGTTCACATTCCCATATCACGATGGTATGCCATCCCATTTCAGCCAGCCGGTGCAGCACCTCATGGTCCCTCTCCCGGTTCCTCCTGATCTTCTCCATCCAGAACCCGGTGTTCGATTTCGGCACCACATAATATTGGCACCCCTCATGTCCGTGCCAGAAGCACCCGTTCACCAGAATACAGGTGCGATATTTCCTCAGCACGATGTCCGGCTTGCCCGGCAACCGCGGGTGATTGAGCCGATACCTGAATCCCCTACTCCACAGAAATTTCCTGACAAGAATCTCCGGTTTAGTATCCCTGCCCCTTATTGCCGCCATATTGTTGTGGCGCTGTTCTATGGTTAAACGGTCCGACATTTGTTTCTGTTTAACATTGCAACATCGCAGCAGGCGTTATGTTCAGAACCTTGCATAGCAATCTAGCTATTTTTAGAGTAGGCTCAGAGCGCCCTGTTACATAATCGTTAATACGTGAAGGACTTACTCCAATTTCTGAAGCCAGTTGTTTTTGAGTCATTTTCTTTTCATTTAAAGAAAGTTCGATAAGTTCAGAAACAGAAGGCTTCCCGATAGGAAAATGTTTTTTTTCGTATGACTCAACAATGTCCGACATTAATGTCAGTTCTATGGCATTCTTATCGTTGGCAGGCGTATCGTCCGTTACCAATGGCAGGAGATCTTCTATTCTGTTGAGTGCAAACTCATATTGTTCTTTCGTAATTCTATCCATAATTGTTTTTATTAAATGGTGGAACAATCTATTTTGTCATATTCACTATGTGTTCCGACAAATCTTACGAAGAGTCGGCCTATTGTAAATTTAATTACCACTACCAACCTATACCTGTTTCCTCGAATGTTGAATACGTAATGTTGATTACCTACGTAGTCAGCATCAGGAAAGTCAGTTCTTATATCAGAAAAGTTGCGCCATTCTGCTTCTTCCGCAATCTGGTACCATCTTTCCAGAGCTACTTTTGAGTCTTCTCGCCCAGGGGTCTCGTAAAACTCTTTTAGTTTCCTATGCGAAATAATTCTCATAATTCCATGATTTAAATTTTCATTGCAAAGATATATAGAAATATTGAAATACAATAGTTTCTTCCATAAATATTTTGTTTTTTAGGATTATTTATATAATTAAGCTTGTTTTTCTACTATTTAGCTTCCACCTTTCCCCCTTACGGGCTGAAGGCCCAAAAGCTCCTAGTCCAGGGTAACACCCTGGGTATAAGCGCAATCCGCCTTGCGCCCTATAAGGGCAAAAGCCTTTTAAAAAAGGATATTAAGAATGAAAACAAGAGAAGAATACATAGCTCTCATCGCTTCTCATGCCGAAGAACTGCAGAACACCTTCGGCATCACCTCCTTGCGTCTCTTTGGCTCTGTTGCAAGAAACGAGCACCACGAAGGCAGTGATATTGATATATACGTAGAAATGCCCCCTAAATTTTTCTTAGTAGTCCATCTGAAGGCATACTTGGAAGAACTTCTAGACAGCCCTGTTGATATTATCCGGAAGCATCAGCATCTCAATCCCATTCTGCTCAAAGAGATTGAGAAAGATGGGATTGAAGTGATAGTACCTTATAAAAATAAATGAGGTCAGAATATACAAATCTGTCCTACCCTTATTTTTCCTTTTCAAAAAAAAGCTGCTGCTCTTCAGCTACATTCTTACAGAATTCAAAAAAATGATTGGAAATAACAATATATTCATAGTTAATACTACGCATTACTCCTCTATTTTCCATTTCATTTTCAAATTCTTTTTTACCATCTTCATTATGATAAATTACAACAACTTCCGTATCTTTATTTTTTTCTAGAAAATCTGCGTAATACTCGTAATCTATACCATATATACTATGCCCAAATATAATAATTCTTTTAGAGTTTTCTATTATATCACTAAATCTTTGTTTTGCATTAATACTAATGTGATTAGATTTTCTTAATGATAAGAACGCATTAGGTATATCGCATTCACTATCTATCCCAAATATTACTTCAGAATCTAAAGCACCATGAATTCTATAAAAATTCTCTTTTAAATCATCGGTTTCTAAATCTATGCGTGAATCAAATTTTATACGTTGTAGGAATTTGACGAGATTAGAAATTGTGTCAGTATAGTTAAATGACACGATCTTAAAGTCGGGAAAACTACCTTGATTTTTTTTTTGAATAATCGGACAGTTTTATAGCCAATCCTTTGTATCCAGCATCATAAATACCCATAATCGAAAAGAAAATCATAAATGCCAAACTATTTTCTTCATTATTTATTTTTGCGCTTTTAAGGAAGGCTACAAGTTCGTCCTTCAGAAGTCTCATTGCTTCTTTAACCAAATCTCGTTGTTCTTCGCTATATTGAGATAGAGCTTTTTTGATATACACACATTTTTCCCTTATATCATTGTCTGCAAAAAAGTCAAGATAATTATTCTTTGTCGTATATTCAATAACTCTGTCAAATTCTGGTACTATTCCACAAAGATGCTTATAACCCTTAATTTCCTTAAATGATTCTTCATCAAGATCTAAAGCTTTGCCAATGATAGGCAAAAGTTTATCTATCATTTTTAAATTAACCGCTTGTTCGCCTCTAGTTGCATATTCCTGAATAATACCTTCAAAGTCATACCATTTTTCCTTCTCTCCTTTTGCATTTATAAACTGCAAAAGGGGATTATTAGTATGCTTTGTAAAAAAGCCATCAGCTTTCAATTTTTTTAAAAATGAACGATAATCGGTGACCATGCCTAAATTTAAGTCAAAGCCATTTCCTATTATCAATGATGTTCCGTATTTCTTTTTCATATCTTTTATCTCCTAAATTTTATCAATTCATTACCACTCATAAATACAGGCTTCCCTTCTGCATATTCTTCCAGATGCTTTGGATCAGCCTTCCACTTTTCCTTATCGGATTGGATAATCCCCTGAATATCAAAGTCTCCAAGCGATATTTCTTCATCGAAAAAATAACAAAAATATCTGTCGTGTTTAGGATTGATATACCCTTGTTTTTCAATCTGCTCACGAGACAGTTCTCCCGTATTCTTTACACGGAATGACTTATAAACTTTATTCTCTCCTGCATTATATAATATCACGAACTTAGCATGCTTTACATACTCACGACTTTTTACGACACCACCTTGTACATCCTTACCAAGACGTAAATTATAGGCATCATCACGCTTACCACCTCGACGACTGAATATCCAGTTCAAGTGATTGATACTGTTCACGATACCAATAAGAAATGTTGCATTCGGATAGTTTTCCAAATAATGCATAGTAAGAAATTGCTTCGGAATAACATCATGAGGACGTGCATCGACCCTAGGCATGACTTCTTCCGGCAGTGTCCTCGGGTCCACACCAAGCGGACATTTAGCAACATAGAAGGCATGCTTTAACTCAAACAACACTGCTTCATTTTCATCTGCTACCCTTCTCCTGATGGTAGTATTGTTCTCTTTCTCGGGCTTGCGCAAAGCAAGTGAAAAATATTGCTGGTCACTTCCTTCTCGGTTATCAAATGGCTGGTATACCTTACCAAGAATCTGTTGGAAGTTTTCTTTGATGTAAGCATTCGCATCAATATCACTCTTTGCTGTCATTGCATAGAACTCAAAATTTTCTTTGAGCATCTGCTGGATTTCTTTGCGGAACATCTTGCGGACCTTGTCACGCCACTGTACCTTACTTGTTGTATTATTGCGCCCATAAAGCGCCACCACAAAGAGAAAATTCACATCATAATGCGCCAAAAGGAATGTATCTCGATCGAACAATCTGTTCTCAAATTGACGACTCAGATAGTACTGCTGCCTACGTTTCCCCTCTTCCTTATCGCTATCAATCAGCTTGATATCGTCTTCTGGTCGAAGAACATTCTGACTGGCAGAGATAAAAAAATTAGGAATAACATTGTATCCTTCGGTTACATCATCACGTAATTTTATATGCCCTTTCTTATCTTCTTCCCTACCATCGTTAAACAGGTCGATATTCCACTGTATGACGTTCCTAGCATAAGTAAATTGCTTATAGATAGACTCTTTGCCGAGGGTGTTACCACGTTTATAATACTTAGAATCACCTATATAGTAAATATCACCTTCCTTATCATTATTGGTCAATTCCTGATACTGATAAATGTGGTCAACACGCTTTCCATCCGGTTGATCCTTCAGCTCCTTTGGCAGTTTCTGGTCGCCAGCTATTAAATCATCGATAATAGATTCGAAAACGACATGAAAACTCTTCACAAGTAAATACTCCTTGCGATCAACATTGAGCATAATGTCTTCCGGACGTTCGAAAAACGCATAACAATAGTTCCAAAGTTCCAGAGCCTTGTCTGAAAAGTACTTATACTTTATCTGTTTGAGACGCCTTTTACCGAACCCATTAATGTATCTTAGAAACTTTTTACCCTTAATAAGAGGAAAGTTAACATTCATCTTGACAGGAAAGCCGTACTTTTCACGCATATACGCAAGAATGCTGTAGTATATAATAAGCAGTTCCTCATCAAAATTGATTTTACGTTTCTTATTAACCGGATTCAGGTAGCTGGCATCTTGCCTGCGTGTAACATCGGAACAATCCTGTATGATTACATGACTTCTGGAGATGGTACGCGTCCAGTTTATCTTATTGAAACCTGAATGGAGATTTTTTACAGTGAACATAACAAAACCCTCATTCTTTCTGTTCCATTCTTGCAATGCCAGCAATACATCAAGATAAGTGCACACTCTGCGCTTCTTCATATGTCCCATAATTGGCGCTTGCTTATAAAGCACAATACTTGACTGCGCCTTATTCTCAAAACGGTCGAACTCGTGTTCACGAAACACGCTGATAGCCCTATATATCCATACGCTTAAATTGTAAATAAATGTATGTTCCTCGCTGCTCAGCTCATCGCACTCATCTATATTTATCAAATTCTTTGGTTCAATGTGTCCAAACACCTTCTCTTCGCCAAATGGACCTTCCAAAAGCACCTTAGGAAGTAAAAACACGCAATCGTTCACATCAGGATCGTCATTGAAATAGTAGCCTACATAGCTTAGGCTTACTTTTCCTTCCACGTCTTGAAGCACACCAAGACCTTTGAGAACGTCGCAAACGTCCTCATAATCATATTGGTATTCCTCGATTAATATGCGCATAGTCTTATTCTGTTACTTCTTCTACTGTCCAACCTTGTTTCTTTGCAAATCCGATGATGAAATCAATATTGTATATGCTCCATCCATTTAAGACCTTATACTTGATTCCATTTGCAGAAGTTTGTTCATTTACATAATAGCGCAAATAGCTATTTTTAATAGAATCTTCACGAGCAATTATTCCGGCATATTTATATTTAACTGTATTGTCAAATGCTAAATCACTTTGAAGCTCCTCGAAAGTCTTGTCTTTATGTTCGGTTATATATTTAATCACGATATTTAAGCCAAGGTCTTTCTTGGAAAGCCCAGATTTTCCATTAAATATATATCTGGTATTATCATTTGCTTCTCCAGAAGTTTCTATCGGTATAACATCATCATTTGGAACAATATCACCTTTTTTAAGAATGTTTGATTCGCCAACAACATTCACCAAGAACTTTCTGACGGCAGCAATATTCACCTTGTTGTCATCATTATAGAAAGCATCGTAACTAATTTCATCGCTTCCATTGTCGCTCACCTTGAACAAGGTTATATCACCATCCTTAAAAACATCGTTCCAAAGATAGAACAACACTTTGCCAACAAACTTGTCTTCTGTGATAAACTCATTATCCTTTGCTGGCTTACAGAAGAAATAGCCGAGTTTCTTATCATCACTGCTTGTTTCTTTAGCAATCTTCTTGTTGATTTCTGTGACGAAAGCCCACCAGTCGCAATATTCACCACCGCACTGTATCTTCCATCCTTTGCCTGCATCTGTAATCTTGACGTATCTCCAGTCCCAACGGCGCTTGAAAGCGGAGACGATTGGGAATAGACTTTGGTCACTTGTGTTCATAGTTGCCCAGATATAGAGGTTGTTTGGAAACAAAAGCACTCTACCCTTCTTGATGTCTTTCGTGAGGGAACTGTCCTCATAGTTACTGGTGTAGTCTTCAACAACGCCATCCACATCAAACCCATTTTCAAGAGCATATTCACCACCCTCATCAAACGCAGCCTCTATCTCTTTTTGCAAGTCCGAGTCTGCTTCTATTGGATATGTCGAGAACCCATCATCGCTTCTATCAAGCAACTGGAATAAATCACCGAAAATCTGTGCGCAGTTGCCACGGTTGATTTCCTCAATCACCAAGAACTGAGGTTCTGTCGTTTCACCGCCCTTTGCATACTTCTGCCATGCGCCAAGATACGATTTTAAGAACGCTTGCTTGACGTAACTATAAGTAATGCGATTTTCCTTTAATTCTACTTTTGTGCCATCTTTTTGAGAAACTTTTATTGGTTCACCTTGTAAACCATAGACTGTACTTTCTGCCATAACTGGTTTATATGCGCCAACAAACGTTGAGTAATCACTATCAGGGTGGAATGTTGTACGGATAGTTGAGTAAACCTTTGTAATTCTCTTAATCTCAAACGATTTTCCTGTGCCTGGGGCGCCGTAATAAATTTGTTGAAGAGGTGCCATTATTTTTGTTTTTTTTACACTTGCTCCCATAGATCGTATTTTTTTATCATCAAACTCAATAGTATTAAAGTCACTTTTAGGCAATTTTGCCAACGTGTTGCCATCTGTATTTAGAGTTAAATAATACGTGCCATTAGGCATCTTGTCGTCATTAATTTGTACAAGATAATAGTCTGTCAAATTTGGAGAGTCAGCTCTTTTTGCTTTTGCTCCATCAAAAGATATTTTAAGTAAATCTTGCTTACCTCTATTGTTGACATTTATTTCATAATATTTCAGACCTTTCTCAAAAGGTTTTAATCTATCAATATTTACTATTTCTGCCACTCTTTTCGTCTCTCCATTCTTTGTCTCATTCTTTACGAACAAAACAACCCTATTTAATTTGTTCACGGTAAAGCATAATTCTGAACATCCATTCTTCACTATGTGGCTAATTAGAATCTCGTCACCAGGAGTAACATTATAGTCTCTATAAATATCACCCATCTGGTTAATTCTAAACTCTCGGACATTTGAAGATTTAAGAGTATATTCTTTAGAAGAGATAGCATCATGTATAGACACATCTGTACCTAAAGGAAAGATATCAGACATATCAACATCTGTACCCACAAGCATATAACACTCGTGAGTATTACCCAATCCTATCTCAGTAGCATTAGGCCTATGAATATATTGCGTTATTCTTGTCAATCCCATAACTATAAATATTTTTTAATAACATTGGCTATTCCTTTTGCCATTAGACAAGGAACAGCATTACCTATTTGCATGTATGTTTTGAGATAAGCACCAAGAAACAAGTAGTCATCAGGAAATGATTGACATCTTGCAGCTTCTCTTGGCGTAATTGCTCTCGTCTGAAAAGGATGAATATGCGAATGACAATCCATTCTCAAATGTGCCGTAATTGTTCGTGAAGGTTTGTCTGCAACAAGTTTGTAGTATTTATCTTTGAAGCAGTGTAACCTATTTGCATACGGCATTATGTCTGAAATTTTATGATCAGAAGCATCATCGCCTTGATTCAACAGACGATATATATCGTAATTTATATCATTTACATATCGTGCCTTGTGATTATAAAGAACAGGGATTTTACGTCCGCCATTTATTAAACGCAGATATGGAGTTTCATCCCCAGAGAAAGTATTAACATCTATTTTCTTTCCAGTATTTTCGTCGTCTTTCTCATTCATGTTCTTTATTCTTGGAGCATCTAATGGTTTGATATCTTCCAAAGCATCACGCAATAGATAATGATGTTTATTCTCGTTAGCCTTACTGATTTCTTCAAATATTGTACTTGGAGTGATATTGTGCTTTTCAGCAATGTCATTCCTAATAGCAATATAAATTAACCTTTCTCTACTTTGTGAGACAGAAAAATCTAATGAGTTTAATAACTTGTATGAAACAGTATAGCTATAAGTTGTACCATTTTTTTCTTCTTTTATACTTTCGTAGTCCTCAACAACTTGGTCTGCAACTTTTAGCATACCTTTTACATTTTCCATCACAACAAACTTAGGCAAAATCTTTTTTATGCCTTTAATATAATATTTATACAATTCATTGCGAGGGTCATCTATTACACGTTGTTGATTTGCACTGCTAAATCCTTGGCAAGGAGGACCGCCAACTACTATGTCTACATCTTCATCTATATAGTCTTGAACGTTATCGACAATTTTTCGAATATCTCCTTTTATTACTTTTTCAGAAGCAATTTCTGGATGATTATATCTATATGTTCTCACACAAACATCTTCAAAATCATTTGCGAAACACACTCTAAAACCAGCTTGGGTAAACCCACAACTTAATCCACCTGCTCCTGCAAAAAAATCTGCAAAAGTAGGTTTGTGTTCTTTCTTGCATTTATCTTGAATTTGTTTGCGCTTCTTATTGCTTAATTTGTCGAGTTGATTACCAAACATTTTCTTGTTGGTAATATAAAACCAAACACAGTTTATAAATCTACCATACAAATCTTTTGTTATGGTTTTCAACAATGTCAAATCTTCCATATTGTCAATTATTCCCATATCTTTAATTTCTAATATAATGGAATCCGACAATGTTGCATTGGTAATAACTGTTTTATTTTTTTCTGCTATTACCTCCACAATCCTTATATAGACAAGAATTAATTCTAAAAACTCATCCTTGTTTGATATGTTTCTTACCGTAGAAAAAATCATGCGACTAATTTATCTAAATTCTTTTTAATCGACTTTGCCAAAGCCTCTGCGAACAAAGGTGGAACAGCATTGCCTATTTGTTTGTATTTTTCTCCTCTTGACCCTATAAACTCAAAATCATCAGGAAACGATTGTATTCTTGCTGCTTCTCGAACAGTAAAAGACCTCGCTTGCTTCTCATCAGGATGAATAAATTGAAAACCGTCCTTATGAATATGAGCCAATATTGTTTTAGATGGTAAATCCCACCACTGAACCACATAGCTATTATCAAACACGCGAGCATGCTCATGTTCGTATTGAGGCATTTCTCTTCTGAGTTGTCCAAATGTCCAATGATTGTGAATCATCACCGTAAAACGTTCTCTGTCTAGAGCATTGTGTCGTCGAGCGATATGGTCTCTTAAAGGATAAACTCCCTTTTTACCTATTCTTTTCAAGAAGGCATTATCACAAGGATAATCAAAAGTCTCTGTAGATGCATCATCACCTGGCTCTACAGCCGGCAAATCACCGATAGCTTGCTTTACATCTACAAACTTCTGCCGTCCTTCACGCTCATCTAACGGAGTTTCAGGGTTCCAATGGGTTTTTATGACATCATTATAGAGTTCAGCCACAGATGTTTTGTCTATGTCTTTTCTTACCCCCATTATTATTACCCTTTTTCGTACTTGTGGTACTCCGTAATCTGCGGTATTATGAATTAATACCGTAGGATCACTTATGATATCATATTTGTTCCCTAGAGCCTGAATAATTCTGGGGAATATATGATTGCCATTAACTTTTGCAGACAACACCCCAGTTACATTTTCAAACACAAAAAACTTCGGAGAGTAATATTCTAGTATTTCTACATACTTCTCAAACAAAAAGTTTCTTGGATCTTTAGCCATTCCTTTACCATCACGAACACGACCTGCTGTAGAATAGGCCTGACAAGGAGGTCCACCTATAATAACATCAACAGTTCTTCCAGCTACTGCTTCATCTATTTTATTAATAATATCAGGAGCTGTTATATCATGTTCTATAACTTCTTTATCTATATTTTTATAACCATAATAGCGCATTCTAGCTCTTAAGGTTTCACATGCCCAATGGTTAATTTCGATATGGGCCAAAGCCTTAAAACCTATTCTATAAAAACCTTCAGAAAGGCCTCCACAACCTGCGAATAAATCTATAAAAGTATATTTTCTATTGGCCATAGTTCTGTTTTTTAGCTTATTTTAATCATTCACATTTTCCTTTACTTAATATATCCCTTTCGACTTCAGCAACAAAGTCAACAAATGAGATATTTAGAACTTGGCAAATCTGTCGAAGTTCAATAAGATCCAAACGACGGTCACAAGTCTCAATCTTACTGATAAATGTTTGCTTAACTCCTAACATTTCAGCGAGTTGCACTTGTGTTACGTTCTTACTCTCACGCTTACTTCGCAAGCGTCCAATAATCTGATGGTATAAATGTGAATGTATGCTCTTGTCCATATACGTTTTATTTAATGCGCAAATATATATTCTTTTATCGGATATACCAAAATCGAATATTTCATACTCAAGCTTCTATCATCAGATACAATTTCAAAAAAAGAAAGCATTTACTTGCACATCTCAAACTTTTATCTTATCTTTGCAGAAAACATAGATAGACTATGAAGTCAAGGGAACATTATATAACGCAGATTTCATCTCACACCGAAGAGCTTAAAAAGGACTTCGGAGTAAGATCTTTGTGTCTTTTCGGTTCGGTTTCCAGAAATGAGCAGAAAGAAGATAGTGACGTGGATATATGTGTAGAAATGGAACCTAAAGCATTTCTTGTTATAAGGCTAAAGCGATATTTAGAAAATCTACTTGAAAGCCCCGTAGATTTAGTAAGAAAGCACAAGCATATGAACCCATACCTTCTCAGAGAAATAGAACAGGATGGAATATATGTCATCAAATAGAGTTATTGGAAACTTACAAGATACATCTCCATATGCAGAAGGAACATGAACATACTTTGACTGTAATCCGTGAATGCTTGGCTAAGAACATACCAGCAGGCGGGAAGGCGATACTTTTCGGTTCACAAGCCAGAGATACCGCTAGGGATGATAGCGACTGGGATATTCTTATCATCTTGGATAAGGAGGAACTTCTTCCTTCTGATTACGACAACGTAACCTATCCTCTCACCATGGTTGGATTGGAATTATGGTGGGGATTACAAATTCCCAGGTTTTATCGGTCGAACATTTTTCGATAGCGGATTGCAAATCCGCTAGGACGCCTGACGGAAAATATATCAACTTACTTGGTTATAAATATACAGAGCTTTCGCATTTCAGGAAGTTAAAGGAGTTAAGGAAGTTAAGAAGTTAAGAAGTATGTCTTGCTGCTTAAAAAAAAACACGCCAAAAGACTATTGACTTAACTCATCAGTGACCGTAAGGAGCGACAACTCCTTTAACATCTTTTATTTCTGAACTTACAAAACTTATTTACATTAAAAGAAGCCACACGGAGATTGTCTGTTGATACTGACACGGACCTGAAATTTGGCTCAGTTTGACTCAATTACTCAGTTACTCAATTACTCAGTTTCTTTCTAGACCACTACACCTGGAACTTGGTTATAAACTGAAAGTATATTTTTTATATTATATATTTATATA